>Ga0214250_1000012_pt1 | contig 89036 bp, 65 predicted proteins | sample TroBogypolimnion_35_FD_153088 | JGI IMG/M metagenome (GOLD analysis project Ga0214250, IMG submission 153088) | Freshwater microbial communities from Trout Bog Lake, WI - 29JUN2009 hypolimnion | ecosystem: Environmental > Aquatic > Freshwater > Lake > Hypolimnion/Profundal zone | place: Trout...
TATCTGGATGAGTTTTGCTATCGTTTCAACCGAAGATTCTGGGAGCCGCAATTGCCTTTGAGATTACTCAATGCTTGCCTAGCGCATGTTCCCTTCAAAGTTGCTGAGTTTCATTAAGAGGCACGTAAAATTATTACCGTAAAAGGATTATACGTGTTTGAATTAAGAGAAAAAGTAGCCTTGGTTACCGGTGGCTCGCGGGGAATCGGACGGGCGATTGCAGTCCGGCTGGCGGAACATGGCGTTGATCTGATTGTCAATTATGTCAGACATCGAAAAGATGCCGAGGAGACCCGGAAGGCCGTCGAAAAGGCAGGGCGCCGCTGCCTGCTGGTCAAGGCCAACGTGGCGAATGAAGACGATGTCAAAGGCATGTTCGGCATCATCTCCCAAGAGTTCGGAAGACTCGATATTCTGGTGAGCAACGCAGCATCCGGGGTCCTGAAACCCTGTCTGGAACTGACCGAGAGGCACTGGGACTGGGCGATGGATATCAACGCCAGGGCCTTTCTCTTCCTCGTCCAGCAGGGGGTCCCTCTGATGGGAAGGGGGAGCAGGGTGATTGCGGTGTCGAGCCTTGGAGCTGTGCGGGCCATCGAGAATTATACCATTGTCGGCGCATCCAAGGCGGCGCTCGAATCGCTGGTCAGGCATCTGGCCGTCGAACTGGGAGCAAATGGGATCAACGTCAACACCATCAGCGCCGGGGCCGTGGATACCGATGCGTTGAAAAAATTTCCTAACAGGGAGGAGATATTGGGAACAGCCTTGGCAAAAACCCCGCTGGGACGCCTGACGACGCCTGACGACGTTGCAGATGTGGCGCTGTTCCTCTGCAGCCCGTTTTCGGCCATGATTCAGGGGCAGGTGATAATCGTTGACGGCGGCTATGCCATAAAGGGATGAATACGGTTGTGGAACCGATTTTTACTACCCACAAGCCCTTGATTCTAGCTTCGGGGTCACCGCGGAGGCGCCGGTATTTTCAGGATCTCGGCCTGGATTTCAAGGTTCTGACCGCCGATATCGCCGAAACGCAGCATTTTGATGAATCCCCCGATGAGTTTGTCTTGAGAATGGCTGGAGAAAAGGCCATGGCGGTGATGACCCTCTCTCCCGAGAGTTGGGTGGTCGCGGCGGATACGGTGGTGGTGCTCGACGGCGCGGTTCTTGGCAAACCCAGGGATCGTGATGATGCCTTGGCTATGCTGATGCGGCTTTCCGGGAGGGAGCACTGTGTCAGGACCGGTTTCTGCATCGGTTGCCTGGCTGAAAATATCTGTATCGTCGATTCCTCTTTGACTCGCGTTACCTTCGCCGGGTATTCTGAAGATGTCGCAAGGGCCTATGTCGCGACGGGAGAGCCGTTGGATAAGGCCGGGGCATACGGGATTCAAGGGCGGGGAGCATTCCTGGCCCTGTCCGTGTCAGGATCCTATGCAAACGTGGTCGGCTTGCCGCTCCAGGAGGTTGTAGCCCGCCTCTGTGCCTGCGGGGTCTTGAGCCCTGCCCGTTGATAGAGGGGGGCTGCGATTGCATGAAAGTGATGGGATGCAGGGCGTTTTTTTCTTTCAGACTGGTTTTATTGGAGTATTATTCAATATTTCCTGGGAAATATTTACAGCCTCAGGGGCATTTCTGTTGACTTTTAGGCGCCTGCTGTGATAGTCCTTTTTAGGAGAAGTCCTTGAATTCAAAGTGATTCAGTATCTTATAGGCGAATAACACTTTCTGAAAACACGATGCCATTTATATTGAATAAATATTACCATGTCCGGGATATAATATTCTTTCTCGGAGAGGGTTTTCTTATCTTCCTGTCCCTGCTGATGGCGGATTGGCTGTATAAGGGCGGGTTCATGTTTCAAATGAACATTCTCGAAGAGATAGTTCAGTCCGGGATCGTCACAATTGTCTTTCAGTTGAATCTGTATTTTTTCGATCTGTATGATCTGAAAAAGGATTTAACGCTGAGCATTACAGCAACACGGATAACTCAGGCCTTCGGCGTCGGCTGCATCCTGCTGGGAGGAATATACTACTCCCTGCCTGAGATGATAATTCCAGACAAAGTATTCTGGACGGGCTATGCGGTGATCTGTGTAATGATCCTGCTCTGGAGGGCTGTGTACTATTTCATCCTGAGAAAAAGGATGTTTATCCGGGCGATCATCGTTTTAGGGACTGGAAGGCTGGCTGAGGATATCTCCAAGGAAATCGAGGGAAAACAGGACTCTCCATACAAAATACTGGGTTTTGTCGGTGACCGGAAAACGATCTTTAACCCCAATAAAGCTCCATTTTATGACGATATTGATGATATCGATGTGCTGACTTCCAAAAAGCACGTGGAGAGAATCGTCGTAGCCCTGGATGACCGGCGGGGGAAGACGCCGATTAAAAAACTGTTGAAGTACAAAATGCAGGGGGTTGTCATTGAGCAGGGGATCAGCTTTTATGAGAGAGTGGCGGGCAGGATGCTTGTTGAAAACATGGAGCCCAGTTGGATCATCTATTCGGGCGGATTTTCCTTCACTCGATGGCAGCAAACGGTCAAGCGTTTAACCGATATTGTCTTGTCGCTTGCCATTCTCTGCCTGTCCTCTCCGGTTATGCTCGTTGCCGCCCTGATTATTAAAATGGAATCTTCCGGGCCTTTTTTGTACAGTCAAGAGCGTGTCGGGAAGAAAAACGCCGCCTTTACGGTTCATAAGTTTCGATCGATGCGTCAGGATGCAGAGAAAGCAGGGGCCGTCTGGGCCATGGAAAATGATGACCGGGTGACTCGTTTTGGGAAAATAATCAGAAAGTTCCGGATTGATGAGTTGCCTCAATTGTGGAATGTCCTGAACGGCGATATGAGCCTTGTCGGACCCAGGCCGGAAAGGCCTGTATTTGTGGAACAGTTGGCTGAAAAAATACCCTTTTACCAGATCCGGCATGATGTCAAACCCGGAATCACAGGCTGGGCGCAGGTCTGTTATCCTTACGGCGCTTCAGAAGAGGATGCATTACGGAAGTTGGAGTACGATCTCTATTACATGAAAAACCTCTCTTTATCCATGGACCTTCTTGTGGTGTTTATGACCGTGAAGACGGTTCTTTTTAAGAAAGGCTCCAGGTAGAGACGATCTTGCCGGACAGGATAATGGCAAGAACTCGTCGAGGAAAACAGGGCAAAGGATCGGGAGTGCGGGAATGACGGATGCGACCAGTCACGATGATGCATTGGAGGCCTTAAAGGCCTTTAACACAGCTGTAACAACCACGCGCATATATCCCGCCGATGCGCCGCAGGTCCAGGCTTCGGTGGAAAAAGCCTATCAAGCAGTCAAATATTACCTGCGGAACAACGGCGATCTGGTCTTCAGCATTGAAAATGATGAGGGGATACTTTGCGGCAGTTCTATCCAGAAACAGACTCTGGGAAAGTTGCATGGCGCTGATATTTTTCAGCATCTAAGAATCCTTGGGCTTCCATGCGCCGTAATCCGGCCGGGAATTGACCGAAAGATCTTCAAACGGATCCTCGCTTTTTTTATCACCTCTCCTCAAAAGATCAGGAAGGAAGGCGGCGGAGTGGCCTATGCCGCCCAAATGGGGCTGGATGATGTCTTCCCGGCTTTCTACGCCGCCCCCCCGATTCAGGCCGTCTCTGAAGAGGTCCTGGCGTCGCTCTCCTCCTCAACTCCGGATATACAGGATACGTGGATTACCTATCTTCTGGCAAAAGAGGAAGACCTGGCCACTGGGCTGGAAATTCTTGAAATTTTTAAGGACTGTGACCTGGCGGCCGGAGCTGTTACAGCAGGCATTGCCAGGGCGCTCAGCCAGAGAGGAGAGAAGGAGGCGACTGGGCACTCTTCTTTTTTTCATCAGTTAATGGTGCGTGCAGATGAACTTCTGGGCCAGGCCCAGATGCGTGATGTCGTCATGAAGACATCGGATCTTCTCCTGGAAGGATTGAAGGGGCATCTTTTGAGCGTCCTGTTATCTCAAGACTTTTCGGGCATTTTCGGCGCTGAGCTTTTTGCTGCACTCATGACCAGGATCAGCAATGAACACTTCAAAGAGGTGAATGCGTATCTCACGACTCTGGAGGAGGAAGCAATCAAACAATCCGGACCTGGTTCCCCTCGGATCCATCAGATCGGCGTTATTCGATCCCGCTTACTGGATACCACCAGGGGGCGGCAATTCCTTGCCCTCGAAAAGGCGCGGTCAATCATTGAGGCAGGCGAGACGGAGAGACGAAGCAAACGAATCCGGGCCGGTTTGAATGCGGTCTTGCAGGGAAATACCGCCATCCTGCAGAATGATGAGATTGCCGTCCATCTGCCGGTCACCGTTCAGCGCCTGCTTGCCAACGGTAAGGAACAGGCGGCGGCTCTGCTCATCGGAAATGTTGCCAAGGAATTGCTGAAAGGGGACGAAAAGGTACGGGCCCGGTTGAGCCGGAGCCTCAGTTATATCGGTGAGATCCTCCTGCAGGCGGGAAAATGGGACTGGCTGGAAAAATTAACCGGCCCTCTGCTGGTCTGGGTCAACGGGGCGGATGATGGCAATACGGTCTATGAAAGGATTATGACCGTCCTTCAGCATGTGATGCTCCATGGATGGCGGACCGGCAGCAACAGGATTGCGGACCAGATTCTGACGGTATTATTTAAGATCCGTTCGGGGGTGATTCCGAAGTTGCCTGCAGTCCAGGAACTCACGGGACGGATCCAGGACCGGTTTGTTGATCGATCGGCGCTTCCCCAGCTTCTATCGCAGTGTCTTGCCGACCCGTCCGATGAGACTGTAGGGCAACGGATGAGCATGCAGGGGCCTGTCGCGGCACGATTTTTGATCAAAACCCTGCTTATGTCGGATAATGCCGGAGAACGCATAGGGGTATTGGATATCCTGGCCAACATGGGACCCCTGCTGGCTCCGGTGCTCATCGAGCAGTTGCCGACACCCATGCCCTGGTACGGTAAACGGAACCTTTTGAAACTCCTGGCCGAGACCGGAAGCGAGGAGCATGTGGAAACGGCAATGGATTTCCTGAATCACGATGATCTGCGGGTGCAGCGGGAGGCTTTCTTCTGCATCCATAAAATCAGCGGAGCGAACAGGAAACAGGCACTGCTGCAGGCCCTTGCGCTGGCCGGCGAGTCGATGAAAGTCCAGGTCGTCAAGGCGCTTAACCCTCTGATAGATGAGGAAGTCGTTGCGGTCCTGGCCGATCTCCTTGTTGATCTGCAGAACTTCTCTCCTGATGTCAGAGGTCCGCTTTCCCAGCAGATATGCCGGGGCCTGACCCGGTCCTTTTCGAAGCAGGCAAAGGATGCGCTGGAAAATTTGCTGTCCTTGCGCGGAAAGGGCAGTGCCGGCCGGCTTGATCCCGAGGTCAGGAAGATCGCCGAGGGCGCCTTGAGGCAGATCGAGGCCAGTCAGCGCAAGCATTCAAGACCCTCCCGGCAGAAGGATTCCTCTTTCCCCTCCCAATCCGATGCAGCCCTGCTGTTCGCTGGCATGGGGCGTGTTAATGAATGTATTACTGACTTTCCTGAAGAACAGGAGATACGGCTGCTGCTTGAGCAGATGAATATGACCAGAGCAAAGGCGCTTCTGGTGGAACTCGTCGGAAAAACGGCCGGCATGAAGCAGTTTTCCAAGGCGGAAAAATTGCGTGACTGGCTCATTCAGATCGATCCCATGGCCCTTACCGATATCATCCGGACGGCCGAAATGATAGAAAACGAGAAGTCCGCATCCATTGACAAGGATCATCTGGAGACATGGTTCGCCCTCTACGACATGCTGACCACCGAGGAGTACAATGCCCTGTATCATTCTCTTTCCTACAGGCAGTACACAGCCGAGGATGTGATCGTCAAACAGGGTGAGATTCTGCCCTCTCTCTTCTTTGTCAACAGCGGCAGGGTGAAGCTCACCTTCAGCGAAAACGGTTCCGAGACCCTGGTCAAAATAATGGGGCGCGGCGAGATCGTCGGGGCCGGCTCGTTTTTTGACGCTTCCGTCTGGACGGTAAGCGTGGCAGCCCTTGGCTATGCCGAAGTTTCCATCCTGGCACTGGATAAAATGAAGGGGTGGCATAAAGAGTATCCGGCACTCGAAGGGAAACTGCATGAGTACTGTCTGAAATTTGATGGACTCAAAGATGTGTTCTTGAAAAAAGGAAACGACAGGAGGAGAGAAGAGCGGGTTGCGGTCTCGGCCCAGATTGATACCACCTTGCTTGACCGGTATGGAGCGGATGCAGGCATTGCTATCAGGGCTGATCTCTCGGATATCTCGGCCGGGGGACTTTCCTGTCTGATCAATATTGCCCAGCAAAAGAATGTCCGTTTTCTCCTGGGACGGAGTGTCCGTGTCGGATTCCCCGCTGCACCGGGTCTTTCGGGGAAGGAGATCACTGTCGACGGGACATTTGTCGCCATCCGTCCAAGCCGGTTCATACACAATGAATACCGCACACATGTTCATTTTGATCAACCCCTTGGCAAGAAAGACCTTGCCGGGTTCGTTGATGCTGTGAAAAAACGGGGCGCTGCGGGTCTGTAAAGGATTTTTCCGGTAAACCCAGTGAATTTGAAAAGAGAGTTTCCTGCCTTGCCGCATGTGTTGTCAGGGGGGATGAACAGCATCTCATCGGCGGGGAGGACCGCAATCAAAAAGTATGGAAACACCTTTCCACGAAATTTCAGCCATCGGCTCTGTCCAGGGGATTTTCCTGCTCTCCGAACAGGGAGAAGTCCTGTTTGAGTCGGACAATGGATGGCTGTCTGCGGAAGATAGGTTTGTCCTGATGAGACGGACAGTCAAGGTGCTTCCAAGTGTCAAAAAAGCAGTTTTTCTCTTTGGAAACGGCGTATTGCATGTAGTTAAAACGGGATTGGGGTACCTGCTGGTCAGTAGGGAAAACACTGTTTTAGATATGCAGTTCGCCAATATCTGCAAGGACCTTCAAGGGAAATTGGAGGAGCCTGATAAGAGAAAGAAGATGCTCCTGCATCTCCTGGCCCAGTCACGTCCCGTTTTGAAACCGCAGATTGTTAAGGCCCTTGTCCCCTATGGCGATGCCGATGTGGCGCAGGAATTGGTCCGTCTGTTGAAGGCTGAGAGGAGTTTTTCCCCGGAAGTCCGGGACCGGCTCCTCCTGCATGTCTGTCAGTCTCTGGGGTACCATCCATTCGAATACGTGCTTGGAGCATTGCGGGAATTTCTGGATAAGACCGAAAGCGTTCATGATACTGTCCTGAGGGCCGCCCGGGAGGCCGTCAAACAGATCGAGATGGATGGTACCCAGAAAGAAGATACGCCTGCGGCCAGCTCGAAATCCTCCCCCCAGGAAATGCAGAAAGAGAACGACCCGCCCATTACCGGGCTTCCTGAGGAATTGCGTGTCCATGAGTATCTTGCCAAAGGGCAGAAGCAGAAAGGAGCGCAACTCCTGAGGGAGATGATCACGGAAACGGCCCACAAGCAACGATTCAAAGAGGCGGAAAAACTGCGGCAATGGCTCATCAGAATTGACCCCATGGCCCTTCCCGATATTATTGCCGCCGCGGAAATAATTGAAAGCGAAAAGACTGCAGCAATCAATAAGGACCATCTCGCTGTCTGGTCATCCTTGCGTGAAATCCTTGATCCTGAGGCATTCTCGACCCTTTATCATTCGTTGGAGCATCTGCATTATGCCAGCGGAGAGGTCATTGTCAGGCAGGGGGCGCAGCAGTCATCCCTCTATTTCGTCAACAGCGGCAGGGTGGAACTTTTCTTCCACGAAAAAGGGAAAGATATCAAAGTCAAAACAATCGGACCAGGAGAGATCCTGGGCTCCGGAACCTTCTTTGAGGCATCGGTCTGGACCCTCAGCGCCCGCAGTCTGGGCGCGGACCTGTCTCGGTTGAAGATGGACGCCATGCAGCAATGGCAGGGAGAGTATCCGGCCCTGGAAGGGAAACTGATGGATTTCTGCATCAAGTTCAAGATTCCTCTGGATGCCTTTGCCAAGACAGGACGAGACCGTCGGGAACATACGCGTTACAGTACAGAGGGCCGGGTGGCAATGGCCCTGCTGGACAAGGATGAACAGGGAACGGGGATCGGGGCCAAGGGAGATCTTTTCGATATCTCTGCCGGAGGCGCAGCCTTTTCCCTGCGCATTTCTCAGAAAAAAAATGCCCGGCTGCTCTTCGGCAGGAAGGTGCGGTTGACCATTTCGTCGCCAGCGTCAAGGGACTTGACCGCAACCGGCGAGATTATAGCGGTTCGCAGTCAGCCTGTAGTGGGAAATGAGTTCTCCGTCCACGTCAGATTTACGCAACTGCTCAGTGAAAGCGCAATTCAGGCTTTTCTCAGTGCGTAGCGCAGGCCCTGACCGGATCCGTCCATGATCTCTCAAAAATCTAAAAAATTCTGGGATGCTATGATATTTTTTGACCAGGAATTTCTGCCATGAGCGATGTCAGCGCAATTTCCCTCTTCTACCAGACGCACCTTCCTGGCGGACGCTTGGAGAGAAACATTCTCACCGCCGATTGTCCCTTCTGCCTGCAGCGAGGTATGGCGAAGCGAGGGAAGATCCTTGTTTTCCTCAACCGGAGCGGATTTTTTCACGGCTATTTTCGCTGCCTGAACCGCTGCCTTCCCGGAGGATTTCCTCTGTGGTTTGCCAGAAATGCGGGCATCTCTCCTGCTCTTGTTCCCGGATTCGACCCCGACCGGGAACCTTTTCTGCTCCAGACCGCGTATCCTGCCAGAAACATCAATGCCGAAATCAAGAGCTATCAAGACAGGATGGTGCCGGATATCCTGGCCCGCTTTCAGCAGGCGGCTATCTCGCCTGAAGTCTTACAGGAGATGCATATCGGTTTTAACGGCCGTTACCTGGTGTATCCCTACTTTCAGGCCGACGGAAACTGCTATTCGGCGCGCTGTGTTTTCCCCGATAAGGACGGAGACTTTTTCTGGCATGGCGATGAACAGTTCTTTACCGATTCCCTGCAGATTTTTAATGTCCAGGACATTTCGCACTGCGAAAACGGCACCCTTTTTCTCTGTGAAGGCGAGGATAATCTGCTGACCTTGAAACAGCTCGGTTTTCCGGGGATTGCCGTTCCTGATTGTCAGAAGCTGGAGGCCATCGATCCCGACCGTTTGGCCTTCATCGACACGCTCTTTATCGTAATGGTCAATAATGCCGAATCGGAGGCTGCGGCCAGGGCTGTGGCCGCAAGGATCGGGTTTAAGGTTCGCCTTTTCGGCTGGCCGGGGGGATTGTCTCGCAATTTCAGCCTCTGGCAACTGGCCAGGGACAAGGACAAAAACTTTCGTACTGCGGTCTCCTCGATGATCGGGGCATCCAAGGCCTTTTCTCCCTTTGCCAGTCCGGAGCGGGAAGAGGCCCGATTTTTCGAGTGTCTGGCCCAGGAGAAAGGAGAGGAGTACGGCACAATCAAATCAGGATTTGCCCAGCTCGATCTGGCTCTGGACGGCATCCATGGTATCAATGTCCTGGGCGGTGCGCCTAAGATCGGCAAGTCATCCTTTATGATCCAGATCGCCACAGAGATGGCCAGGAAGGGCGTGCCGGTGCTCTACTATGATTTTGAAAATGGCCGCCAGAGGATTTATCAGCGGACGCTGTCGCGGATGAGCCGGCTTTCTGCCGAGAGCATCCGGCGGAAAGACTGGTCTGAGCAGGACCGGCAGCGTTACGACATGGCCTGCCAGGAGTTCAAGAAAATGCTGTTTTCCTTCAGGGTGGTCAATGACCGTAAGCTGACCCCGGAGATTATGCGCCGTCACATCGATTTTATTCGTCATGAAACCCGTTCGTCCTACGTGGTTGTCGTCATCGACAGTCTGCACAAGCTGCCGTTCAAGGATATATCCGAGCGGCGTTCCGGCATCGATTCCTGGCTGCGCCAGTTTGAATCAATTCGCGATGACCTGCAGGTTTCCTTCCTGGTGATCTCGGAGCTGACCCGCGGGAATGAAGGTTCCTACAAAGACACGCCGCATCTGGGCATCTTCAAAGGGTCCGGGGATATCGAATACAGTGCCGATAACGCCATGGTCCTGTTTCCCGACTGGGATCAGATGGGCGGTGCAGAGGATCGCAGCAATGCCCTCTGGCTGGTTGCCAGCCGCGAGCACAGTCCGGGGCTTGTCGGACGGTATGTGCTGGATTATCCGTATTGGGGTTTCATCGAGACAGACACAGGGGATACCGGCCGACGTTGAGCCTCGGCTGGTAGCGGTCTTCAGCATTGGCGGGAAGCCTGCGGCGCCGGGGGCATGACGGATCTCCTGAAAGCCTGCCGGCAATCGCAAAGCTTACTGCCGGTTATTCAATCCGGCATCGGCCATCCATTGGTCCAGGGCGGCCAGGGCAATTTCGGATCTGATCTGGCCTCGCTGTTTTTTGGGGACCGGCATCTCGCAAGCTGGGAACAGCCCGAAGTTGACGTTGGATGGCTGGAAATTCCTGGGATCGCTGCGGGTCAGGTGACCGATCAGGGCGCCCAGGGCAGTGTCCGGGGGCGGGATCACGGCCCTTTGAGCTGTCAGGAGCCTGGCCGCATTGATTCCTGCCAGAAGGCCCATAGCCGTGGACTCCACATAGCCTTCCACGCCGGAAATCTGGCCTGCCAGGAAAAGATCCGGGCGCGCCTTCATCTGCAGGGTCGGTTCCAGGACCTCCGGCGCGCAGACAAAGGTGTTGCGGTGGATGGAACCCAAACGGGCGAATTCGGCCTTGGCCATTCCGGGGATCATTCGGAAGATCCGCTTCTGGGCGCCGTAGGTCAATTTAGTCTGGAATCCCACCATATTGTAATGAGTTCCCGCCAAGTTTTCCTTGCGGAGCTGGACCACCGCAAAGGGGTCCCTTCCGGTCCTGGGATCGGGAAGGCCAACGGGTTTCATGGGTCCGAAACGCAGGGTATTCTCCCCGCGGGCACACATCACCTCAATGGGCAGGCAGCCCTCGAAATATCTGGCCTCTTCAAACTCTTTCAAGGGCACGTAGTCGCCCTGGTTCAGTTCGGTGAGGAAATTCCGGTAGGTTTCCCTGTCCATGGGGCAGTTGAGATAATCGCCTGGACCCTCATCGTACCGGGATTTCTGGTAAATAATGTCCATGTCCAGTGAATCGGCCAGCACGATGGGAGCAATGGCATCGTAGAAGCTGAGACCTTCTCTTCCCGTCAATCGGGCCAGGGACTGCGTCATTGCTTCGGAGGTGAGCGGACCCGTGGCCAGGATCGCCGGGGTTCCGGTTGTCTCGGGAATCTCCCGGATTTCCTCGCGGACCACTTCGACAAAGGGATGGTCTTCGAGAGCCCGGGTGACCGATGCGGCGAAGAGCTCCCGGTCAACGGCCAGGGCTCGGCCGGCGGGGACCGCGGTAGCCAGCGCGGTTTTCATGATCAGCGAGTCCAGCCGCCGCATCTCCTCTTTCAGAAGTCCCACCGCCGAGCCGATGCCGCTGGCACGCAGGGAATTGCTGCAGACCAGTTCGGCCAGATGCGCCGAGCTGTGCGCCGGGCTGAACCTGGCAGGCTTCATATCATACAACAGGACCGGGCATTCCCGGTTCGCGGCCTGCCATGCGGCCTCGCAACCTGCCAGGCCGCCGCCGATTATCACTATCTGTTTGAGGTTTTTCATGGTCGTTCGATAGAGACATGGAGCCGTTTTCTGCCCCACTGCTTTGCATCTTCAAGGCTTTCAAAAAAGAGATCGAGGCGTTGCGGCCCCTTGATGGCGCCGCCTCGGTCTTCAACCGTTCCCCATCCGTATCCCGGCACGTACATCCTGGTGCCGAAGGGGTAATAGCGGGTATCGGCGGCGATGGTCCCATCTCTTGGGAACATATACCAGGGAAAAAGGATTATGCGTACAGGTATCATATAGGGACGCTCAAGGCTGTCCGACGAAAACAGACCGGCCTCCGGTTCATGGGGAACAGAGCCGTTGGCCGTCAGCCCCGAATAAGGTTTTCCGGCATTCTTGCCCTTGGTCTGATAGCGATTCCAGAAATCCAGGTGCAGATAGCTGGGATTTCCCCGTTCCCAGTCGCCGCAGCCGGACTCGCCGCAGTAGGCCGTGGTCTCCATCATCTTTCCTCCCGACTGCGTCCGGGCGCAACCGCTGAAGAGCAGGGCGGAAAACAACAGCAGGATCAAAAGGGATGAGAAGGGCGCTGAAGCGGCGGACTTGTCGGAATCTTTCTCATACGTACACGGGATTATGGGCGATAGAACCATTTTTTTATCTCCTCCGCCTGAAAATATTTGATCACCGGCCGGCCATGGGGGCAATGGGAAAAGAGATCGGCCCGGACCATCTGAGTCAGCAGGGCATCAATCTCTGTTGCCGCCAGGCTGTCACCCGATCGGACAGCGGCCTTACAGGCCATATCCGCGAGAATATCGTCCAGTCGGCCAGCTCCAGCCGACCGGCCAGTATCGCTGCCGAACCGCTCCAGTATATCCAGGAACAACCTGCCGGGATCGCACGGACCTGCCAGGGCCGGGACAGCGGAGACAATGTGGGTGTTGCCGCCGAATTCCCTGATGGAAAAGCCCAGGCGTTCAATTTCCCGGATGTTTTTTTCCACCAGCCTGGATTGAAGCGGAGAGAGCTCAACCGTCGCGGGGAAAAGCAGATTCTGGCTGGCCACTCTCCCGTGCAGAAACTGCTGCCGCAGCCGCTCAAAGAGCAGCCGCTCATGGGCCGCATGCTGGTCGATGACGACCAGGTTGTCGCCTGATTGACAGAAGATATACAGGTCGTTGAACTGGCCAATGATGCGCAGGCCATGTCCTTCCGGAAACGAGGCGTTGGACACCGGCTGCCTTCGGTTCTCTTCCGGCTCAATCTGAGGGGAAGGCTCCGCTGTTTGCAAAAGAGGAGCCTGCGTTGCAAGGACGCCTGTCTCTGCGAAATATTCGGGATCCTTGGCCTTTTGCGCGGGAATCCATGGCGGATAAGGAAGCGGCTGGGGGGCGAAGATCTCCTTCTCCCTCGACGGCGGCGCAACTGCAGGGGAGGCTGGCTGTGTCGGTGTGTGCCGGGGCGCAGATTGCCCGGTCTTCGCGGGTACTGAAAAGATCTCAGTCCTGATGGATCTCTGCAAGTCCTGCACGGACGCCTGCACGGCCTGGCGGATGAGTTCGTGGACGTCGTGACTGTTTCGGAAGCGGACCTCATGCTTGGCGGGATGGACGTTGACGTCTACCTCGTCTGCGGGGATATGGAGATGGAGAAAGCCTGCGGGGGTCCCTCCCTTCATCAGGAAGCCGCGCAGCCCTTCGGCTGCGGCATGGGCCATCATCCTGTCCTTAACGGTCCGGCCATTGACAAAGAGCCGCAGCGTAGCGGAACCCGAGACCGTGGCCTCCGGGGGAACCAGCAGGCCGTGTACGGAACGCGGGCTCTGCCGCCCTGCACGGTTTCCCACTTCCATGAAGGGGCCTTCGCGGTGCATGATCACGGCCAGGCGGCTTTCCAGGGAATCCGCACCATCCAGATGCAGCGTCTCGCGGCCGTCGACCCGGACGATATAGGTGACGGCGGGGACCGCCAGGGCGTAATTTTTCACCACCTCTTCGATGTGGCCGAGCTCCGTCCGCAGGGTCCGCAAAAATTTGCGTCTGGCCGGGGTGTTGCCGAAGAGGTTTCCCACCTCTACCACCGTACCGCAGGGGCAACCCGTCTCATGGACCTTGACAAGTCTTCCGAAATCGGCCACAACCCTGGTGCCGAGTTCCTTTCCGGCGGGCCGGGAGACCAGAACGATTTTGGCCACCGAGCCTATGGACGGCAGCGCCTCGCCCCTGAATCCCAGGGTCGAGATGGCGTCAAGATCCTTATCGCCTGCGATCTTTGATGTCCCATGGCGCTCCAGGCAGAGAAGGATGTCGTCTTCATCCATGCCCTCGCCGTTGTCAATGATCCGGATGAGGCGGGTGCCGCCGCCTTCGATCTCAATCTCGATACGATCCGCTCCGGCATCAAGGCTGTTTTCCAGCAGCTCCTTGACCACGGAGGCCGGACGTTCGACAACCTCGCCGGCTGCTATCCGGTTTGAAAGGTGTTCGGGGAGGACGCGGATTTTTGACATGGTACGATGCGTGAGGGTAAAAGAAATCTATGGCTGCTGCGCGCCGTTTCCTGATGATTCTACCATGGGATTCTTTCTTTGTCATTCTGAGACAGCACTCTGTGCCGGTCGAAGCCGCCGAGATGCCTGAATGCGCAGAGAAAGGACACGGTGGCGTGAGACCTTGCCTGTCGGTGCAAAACGATAAAACGTGTTACAGAGGAATTGGAAAATGAGTCAACCTGCAGTCCTGCAGCATCTCTATACGCTCTTCTATGGCGGAGATACGGGTGTGAAACTGGTGGTGGCCCGGAAGCTCTTTCTCCGGTATGGCTGGGAGTTGGAGCGGAATTCGCGGCTGACGCGCGGCCTCTCGGAGCTTGTCCGGCTGCATGAGGGCCTGAAGCTGCAGATGCTGGCCATGGAGCTGGACCGGATCTGTTCCCGATGTGCGCAGAAAACAGACGGCGGATGTTGCAGTCAGGCTATGGCTGCGGAAATCGATGTGGCCCAACTCCTGCTGAACATGCTCGCCGGCGTGCCGGTCTCCTGCACGCAAAACAATGGACCCAGCTGCTGCTTTCTTGGTGACAAGGGCTGCATCTTCCTTTTAAAACCTGTCTTCTGCCTGAATTATATCTGCTCGAAGATTGTTGGGAAGCGGCAAGGCCCGGAACTTCTGATCCTGGAAAAACAGACAGGAAGACTGCTGCAGGCCCAGACTGGCATGGAGGGCGTCCTGATAGACTTCTTTGCCGAAAGGGTACCGGCCCTGGGCTGTGATGTCTGATCTTCCGCCAGCCTTGGGGATGGATCTGAGCTGTCTTCGCGTGCCTGGAGTCCAATGTCCGCTTCCGCGGAATGTCTAGCCCTCCTTCCTTCTCGTGCAAGACCGGCTCTTTATTCTCCCGATTCCTGGGAAAAGGGAAATTTCAATCGAAAACACGATCCTAACGGTTTTTGCAGATTAATTTTATAAATTAGTATACTATTAGATATATTGTCGTCGTTAAGAGTGCTTACCTGCACATGGCGGCGGTGGCGCATCGAGCTTCTCTGCCGCACAGTTCGCGTATCCGTTTACTGCAAAAAATATACTGAATCAGCGCAGGCTGTGCGTTATGTTCCCCTCTTCGAATCGTTTCACCGGTTCTTTCGATCATCTGCTGAAAGCCCGACTGAGACGGAATGTGAAAAATATCCGCTGACATATGGCAAAAACCTTTATCACTGATTCCCTTACCGGGAGCCGTATTCCCTTCCTGCGCGGCATTCTGATCCGCTCGTTGCAGGACTGCGGACTTCCCTTCGACAGGGCCTTTGAGATATCCTCCCAGGCCCGTGACGGATTGACCCAGAAAACAGAGTTTCAATCCCTGGAATTGAGGGAGCTGGTCGTGGATCTGCTGGCCAAGGCAGGGCTTTTTGACATCATCGCCCGGTATTCCGACCGCTCTTTGCCCGCCGAACCCCTTGTTGTCATCGAACGTGACGGGACGCGTTCGGGATTTTCAACCAGTGAAAATCGCCGTTTCCTTGAATCCTGCGGGCTTACCTCCGAGGAGTCCCTGCTGGTCATCGGTAAACTCCAGGATTCCCTGGCCCAGGAGAACCGGCGGGAGATTCCTGCCGCCATGCTGGGATTCAGGATATATCAGATCCTGAAAAATGAATTTGGTCCCCCGTATGATCACGACTATCTGGTCTGGAAGCATTTTCAGCAAAGCGGCAAACCCCTGCTGCTGCTGATCGGCGGAGCCACCGGCAGCGGCAAGTCCACTCTTGCAACGGAGATTGCCCATAAACTCAATATCGTCAGAACCCAGTCCACCGACATGCTTCGCGAGGTCATGCGGATCATGATTCCGCAGGGTCTGTTGCCCATTCTGCATGCATCGTCTTTCAAGGCCTGGGAAACATTGCCCCGGGTCAGGAATACGAAAGGTCCGCCTTCGGACAGCCTGCTCATCGACGGGTATTCCATGCAGTCCAGGCTGCTTGCAACGAGTTGCGAGGCTGTTATGACCCGGGCCTTGAAAGAACGCGTTTCCCTGATTCTGGAGGGCGTGCACGTTGAGCCCGGTCTGCTGCGGAATGTCAAGGGAGGGGGCGATGCCGTCGTGGTGATGATCATGCTTGCCGTCATGAAGCAGGGACAGCTGAAAAGACAGATTGTCGGCAGAGGCGTGCAGGCTCCCGTGCGGCGCGCCAAACGCTATCTGAAGCATTTCCCTGAGATATGGTCGATTCAATCCCATCTTCTGGCGGAGGCCGACCGTTGTCAAGTCCCCATCGTGGTCAATGACAATAAAGATCTGGCCATCAATAAGATCATGAAAATCATAGTCACGTCCTTAGGGGAGAATTTTGCTGCCGCCGCTGAAGATATTTTTGAGATTTGATTCCGGTGAACTGCCATGCATGCATATAAAGGCCTGATGTTTATTCTGGATGGCCTGGGAGATCGTCCGGTCCCTGAATTTCAGGGCCTGACGCCCCTGGAGGCCGCCAGAACACCCAGTATGGATGCGCTGCTCCTGCGCGGGATGGGGGGGCTCATGGATCCTCTGACCCCCGGTGTCCCCGTTGATACCCATACAGGTACTGCCCTGTTGGCCGGCGTCTGTTCGAAAGACGTCCGGCTTCTCAGGCGCGGACCCATCGAAGCCGCCGGGGCCGGGGTTGCGATGCAGAGCGGAGATATCGCTATTCGCTGCAATTTTGCCACTGTCGAGCGGGATGGGGAACAATTGCTGATCAAAGACCGGCGGGCAGGACGTCTCAGGGAGGACGAGGTGGCCGAGCTGGCAGGGAGTCTGCAACAGGTTGATCTGGGGGGCGGCATCTATGGCTTTGTTCATCCGGCCACCCAGCATCGGGCTATCCTGCATCTCACGGGTCCAGGACTTTCGGCGGCTATTACGGATTCCGATCCGATGTCGGGGATAAGACTCCGGATTCAAAAGGTCAGGGCCCATGATCCCGGTAATATCCAGGCTGTCCGCACTGCTGAGGCGGTCAATGCCTTTATCCGGATCGCCTGCAGCCGCCTGTCCGGTCATCCCTTCAATGCTGCGAGAAGGAAAGCGGGAAGGCTTGAGGCCAACGGGATTATCTGCAGGGGGGCGGGCGAGATCCTTGTGCTGGACAATCTTCTGCATCACCTGAATATCAAGGCAGCCCTCGTTACCGGAGATTGCACCATCCTGGGGCTCGGCAGACTGCTGAAGCATACCGTGCTGACCCAAGCCGCCTTTACGGCCCTGGCTGATACGGACATCAGCGGCAAAATTCAGGTGGGGCTTGAGGCCTTAGACAGGCACGACCTGGTCTTTATCCACCTCAAGGGAGCCGATATCTGTTCGCATGACTGCAATCCCAGGGGCAAGCTGGAGTTCCTGGAGAGGTTCGATCAGGCCTTTGCCGCTGCCGCCGTCCCGGCAGAGGACCTGGTTATCGGCATTACCGGGGATCATTCTTCGGACAGCGGCCAGGGCGACCATTGCGGCGATCCGGTGCCCTCGCTGCTCTCTTCGCCCAGAGGGCGCAGGGACCTGTGCCGGGAGTTTGGCGAAACGGCCTGCTGCCAGGGCGGCCTGGGGCGGATCACAGCAAATAATTTTCTCATTTCCATGCTGGATGCCATGGGGCGCCTGCATAATTTTCAGGCAGGGGACACCAATTACTATCCGATATAGAAAAACCTTGACAGCCGCAATTGAAAAAACTTACGGATGCTGGTATCTTTCCTCCCGGAATTTTGCGGGATTCCGATGTAAGCCTGACATTGCAGCTGACCGGGAATGCAGTCTGATTTTTTAAAACATCACGGTGAAAAATTCAATTGGATTGAGAGTGAGGCCGATGAAGAAATGTGTATTGATACTCTGTGTCGCAGGACTGGCGGGAATTTTTTCGGCATCCGGTTTTGCTGCCGGGACCGTCATTGAAAATAAGGGCTCGGACACTCTGGTGAACGTCGCCCAGAGTTGGGCTGAGGCCTACCAGAAGGTTTCTCCCAACGTCTCCGTTGCCGTCTCCGGAGGCGGTTCCGGGACAGGATTTGCCGCTCTGGTGGACGGTACCGCCGATATCGCCAACGCCAGCAGGAAGATAAAAAGAATTGAGAAGAACCAAGCCAAGGCCAATGGCCATGACCCGGAAGAATTTATTGTGGGCTACGATGCGTTGGCGGTCTTTGTCCATAAGCAGAATCCGCTCAATTCCATCAGCATTGAAAAACTGGCTGCAATCTATGGAGAGGGCGGGAAGATCGTCCACTGGGATCAGCTCGGGGTGAATGTCCCCGGCTGCACCGGACAGGAGATTATCCGGGTGAGCCGTCAGAATAATTCCGGGACGTACGCCTATTTCAGAGAGGCTGTCATGGATAAAATGGATTATAAAATCGGTTCGATGGATATGCATGGATCCAAGGATGTGACGGATCTGGTGGAAAAGACCCCCTGTTCCATCGGATACAGCGGCCTTGCCTACGCCAATGACCGTGTGAAAATGCTCTGCGTTGCCGAAAAGGAAGGAGGCGCCTGCGTTGCGCCATCGGAAGCCACGGCAGCAGACAAGTCCTATCCCATTGCCAGACCGTTATTTATGTATACCAACGGGAAGCCTTCCGGAGAGGTGAAAAAATATCTGGACTGGATCCTCAGCGACGAAGGGCAGTGTATCATCAAGAAAAAAGGATATGCGCCGGTCCGGCCTGTGAAGTGCGAGTAGGAAAGTAAAATCACCGGGATAGGGAGAAGAACGCATCCGCCTGGTGAAAGGGGAGACGTACATGAGTCATTACGAAGAACGCCTGGAGCACGACATCTCTCTGATCCGTCAGAAGTCGGCGGAACTGGCCCGGAAGGTTGAGACAGCCATCAGGAATGCCATCAAGGCCCTCCTGAACGGAGATCATGCCCTGTCCTATGAGACCATCATCAGAGATAACGTGATCAACCGGGACAATGAAGAGATCACCCGGATGTGTTATGCCTTCATCGCCAGGCATCAGCCCAGTGCGGGCCATCTTCGGCGGGTGACGTCGATTCTGCACCTCTGCACCTCTCTTGAGAGGATTGGCGACCAGGCGGCGAGTATCTCAAAGGTGGCGGTAAGCCTGACGGCCTCTCTGGATAAGACCATGACCAGGCATGTGATGCGGCTGGAAGAGGAGTCGAGCCATATGCTGCACCAGGCGGTCACCTCATTCAACGAGGACAACATTGAGCTGGCGCGGAGCACAAAACTGCTGGATTCCCAAGTGGACCACACCTTCCAGAACGCCTTTGCCGACCTTGCCAACGAAGAAAATAAGGCCACCTGGGTCATCAGGGACCTTCTGGGGCTGCTGTCTGTCTTCTATTCCCTCGAACGGGTCAGCGATTTGTCCAAAAACATCTGCGAGCACACGATTTTTTCCGTCTCCGGCGAGATGAAAAAACGAAAGCCCGTTCGTATCCTCTTCGTGGCCCAGTCCGATAATACCCTGTGCCGGATGGCCGAAGCCATTGGCCGAAAATTTTTTTCCCGGTGCGGTGATTTTACAAGCGCCGGGAGGGAGCAGACAGGGGAGATCGATCCGGATTTTTCCCGGTACATGCAGACGTGCGGGATCGATTGCGCAGCCAGCAACTATACGACCATTGAGATGCTGCCCAGGCTGGACGAATTCAATGTGATCGTCGGTCTGCAGGGGCCGGTCAATACGTATATCTCTGCCGTTCCCTTCAATGTGGTGGTCCTGGAATGGCGGATAGATGCAGGCTCCGGTACCGATATGCAGCGGCGGCTTAAGGAGATGTCCGATCTCTTGTCGGCTAAGATCTCTGAACTGCTGGAAATAATGCGGGGCAAGGAGGCTCTCTGTGGCCCAAGCTGACAGAACATCTGCTCCCTCCAGCCGCGACGGGGATGACCGGAGGAATTTGGCCTGGTTTATCGATAAGGCCGTTCAAGTGCTGGTCTTTATTGCCGGGATATCGGCGATAGTTTTCATTATCGGCATCTTCGTTTTTATCACGAAAGAAGGGGTGGGCTTCATCCTCAAATCCGATTATGCGCTGAACGAGTCGGTCTTCGACCTCCTCGAAGAGCAGAAGATGCCGGAGGCCCAGTTGGAGGCGATAACCGTTCTTGAAGGCAAAAAATTTTCTACCCCTCAGGATCTCCTCAAGGCTGTGGAGAAGATTATCGGTGTTGAGGCGGCAAGGCCTTACCGGGAGATCCTCGTCGAAAAATCCCATGACCAGCCTTTCAATGCGAAGTCGTTTTTCACCTCTCCCAAATGGGCGCCGACCTCGGAGATCAAACCCGTCTACGGCACGCTGGCACTGATGGTGGGGACGGCCAGCGTCACCGGTTTCGCCATGCTGATCGCCATCCCGTTCTCGCTGGGGGCCGCCATCTATATCGGAGAGTTCGTGACGGGCAGGAAACGGGAATTCCTGAAGATCCTGGTTGAGCTTCTGGCAGCCATACCCTCGGTTGTCTGGGGCTTTGTCGGCCTCAGCCTGATAAATCCGCTGATCATCAAGCTCTTTCATGTCCCGATAGGCCTCAACATTCTCAATGCGGGCGTGATTCTCGGCCTCATGGCGGCTCCCATCATGACCACCATTGCCGAGGATGCCCTGAAGGCCGTTCCCGACCGGTATCGCGAGGCGGCCGAGGCCATGGGAGCGACTCGCTGGCAGGTCATTTTCAAGGTCGTCGTCCCGGCGGCCAGGCATGGCCTGGTAGCGGCGGTTCTGCTGGGGGTCGGCCGCAGCTTCGGTGAGACCATGGCGGTTCTGATGGCCACCGGCCATTCCATCAACCTGCCCACCAGCATCTTCGATTCCGTCAGGGCGATGACGGCGACCATAGCCGCGGAACTGGGAGAGGCGGCAGTGGGCTCTGATCATTATCAGGCCCTCTTTACTCTGGGGATCTTTCTGTTTCTGATCACCTTCACGATCAACCTCACCGCCGATTTGATCCTGCGAGGGGTCCGTAAGGAGTAGACCGTATGTTTGGCGCCTCTGCACTCAATATCCGGAATCGGAAGGTTGAAGGACTTTTCAGGGTACTTTTTATGCTGATGACCGGCTTGTTGATCCTGCCGGTGGTGATTATCCTGGCGATCCTGACCTGGAAGGGAGGGTCTGTGGTCGATTTGAACTTTCTATTTACCAACCCGACCGAGGGGATGACCAGCGGAGGGATCTTTCCTGCCCTGGTTGGAACCATCTGGCTGGTCAGCGTGGCCCTTTTGTTTTCGGTGCCCCTGGGGGTGGCCGCTGCGATCTATCTGAGCGAATATGCGCGGGATACATGGTTTACCCGGATCATTAACCTGGCCATCATCAATCTGGCCGGCGTACCGTCCATTGTCCATGCCCTCTTCGGAGTCGGCGCTTTCGTCCTCTTCTTCCGTTTCGGCACCAGCATCCTGGCAGCGAGTCTGACCTTGGGGATAATGACGCTGCCCGTGGTTATCGTTTCCACCAGAGAGTCGCTGCAGGCGGTACCCATGGCCTTCCGCGAGGCCTGCTGGAATATGGGGGCGACCAAATGGCAGACTATCCGGAAGATCGTGTTGCCCAATTCCATCAGCGGCATCCTCACGGGTATTATTCTTGAGGTCTCGCGAACGGCCGGGGAGACGGCGCCGGTGATGTTCACCGGAGCAGCCTTTTTTCTGCCCAAGCTGCCGCAGTCGATTTTTGATCAGACCATGGCCATGTCCCTGCACCTCTTTGTCATTGCGACCCAGGTTCCCGGTGTCCCTGAGAATCTTTCTTACGGAGTGGCCTTTGTTTTGATCGCAATGGTATTAACGATGAATTCTCTTTCCATCGCCTTCCGGGTCTATCTGCGGGGCAGGAAGAAATGGTAACTCCAGACAGGATGGATGATGATTTCGTTTCCGCATAACGATAATCCGGTAAAACTGGAGGTGAAGGACGTCGCCGTACGCTATGACAGCCGGACAGTGCTTTCTGGCATCACCTTCAATGTCCATGAGCATGAGATCTTCGGGATCATCGGGCCTGCCAATAGCGGCAAGACCTCCTTTCTGAAGGTCTTGAACAGGATGGATATCTTCAATCCTGCCATGAGTTTCACCGGCGGGATCGTATTCAACGGCAAGGATATCCGCAAATGGCGTAACGTCTACAGCCTGAGAAAACGGATAGGGGTGGTTTTCCCGCTGCCGGTGGGCCTGCCGCTCACTGTTTATGAAAATGTCGCTCTGGCTCCCCGTCTGGCGGGGGTGACACGGAAAACAGAACTCGACATCATCGTTGAACGCTGTCTGGCGAGGGCCGCCCTGTGGGACGAGGTGAAAGACCGGCTGGATTCCCTGGGCAGTCTGCTCTCCGGAGGGCAACAGCAGCGTCTGACCATTGCCCGAGCCCTGTCGCAGGATCCGGAGATGCTGATGCTGGATGAGTTTTCCATTGCCGTCGACCCGGTGACCACCATGCGGATCGAAGACGTTCTGAAAGAATTAAAAAAAGAAATGAGCATCATCCTGGTGACCAATCTGGTACAGCAGGCCCGGAGACTTGCCGATCGCACGGCCTTTTTCCTCAACGGGGAGGTGGTCGAGATGGGTGTGACCGATGACCTGTTCGCGGGTCTTGTCAAGGATCAGCGAACCCGGGATTATCTGGATGGAAGGTTTGGTTGAGAGGCCGTATGGTTGAGAGTGCAGAAAATGACAGGATGCATGCTGTGAAGACAGTCGGACTGAACCTCTGGTACGGAACATTTCAGGCGCTGACCGATGTCAACATCAGGATAAAAAAAGGGATCATCACTTCATTGATCGGACCCTCCGGCTGCGGTAAATCGACCTTGCTGCGCAGCATAAACCGGATCAATGAGCGCCTGGGCTATGTCCGTGTGGAGGGCTCCATCAAGGTCATGGATGAGGATATCTATGCCCCCGGGGTGGAGCCGGCTCAACTCCGGAAACAGGTGGGGATGGTCTTTCAGCGTCCCAATCCGCTGCCCCTGTCCATCCGGGAGAATGTCCTTTTCGGCCATAAGCTCCATACCCCCTTATCGGGTAAGATGTCGCGGTCGGAAGAGGACGGCATCGTCGAGACAGCCCTTCGCCAGGTGCTGCTGTGGGAGAAGGTCAAAGACAAACTGAAACGCAAGGCGATCGGACTCTCCCTCGAAGAACAGCAGAAACTCTGCATTGCCCGGCTTCTGCCCGTCAAGCCGCAGGTCCTGCTCATGGATGAGCCCTGTTCGGCGCTGGATCCTCAGGGGACAGAGGCTGTGGAAGAGTTGATATGGGAACTGCGCGGACAGTATTCCATCCTGATTGTGACCCACAATATGGCGCAGGCCAGACGGGTCAGCGACGAATGCGCTTTCATGCTTATGGGTGAACTTATCGAGCATGAGATCACTGAGGAACTTTTTGTCACCCCGGGTAACAGGAAAACCGCCGATTACATTGAAGGGCGGTATGGTTGATCGTTAAATTGCAGAGAGAGTGGATGTCTGCGTACCGAGGAGGGGAACAACATGGATATAATCATAGGTTCAATACCGCCAATCGGATCCGGCCCGCCAGCGTCGAAAAATACCGGTCAGCCCATCGAGGCGGATCTGCTCCACGTGCGTCCGCCGCGAAAAGGCATTGCAGGCCCTTCAGGGGTTGAGCGCCGGGGTAAGAAGGTCCAGGACCCGCTGCAGGGACGAATCCTGACCCTTTTGATTCCGAATGCGGATTTGCTGCCCAAGGATATCGATCAGGGAAGATACAAGGTTATCCTTCGCTTTATCCGCAGGTAATCCGCAGACTTCGGTGACGAGCAAAAAAAAACCCCGCCAGGGTGCCGATGGCGGGGGGAAAAGTTGCAGCAGCCTGGTGCAATGTCAATAGGGATGCATGGTCCAGATACCGCAGGGACAGGTGTCGGCACAGAAGCCGCAGGCAATGCATTTCCTGTCGTCGGAGATGTATTCATACGAGGCTTTGAAGCCAAGGCTCCCTCCCTCGCGTGCTTCCACCTTAAGCTCCCTTCTGCTGATCGCACCTGTCGGGCAGATGGTCTCGCAGAGATGGCAGTCCCGGCAGGAGGCGCAGGAAAGGCAGCGGTCCGCCTGATTCTGCTGCGTCGCCTGGGGGGGCTCAGGGCTATAATGCTCGATGGTTATGGCCTGCTGCGGAATCAGGGGTTTGGCGAACGGTTTCCATTCCAGGCCCTTGATAGTCGCGAGGATAAACTCGGCTGCGATCTTTCCGGCTCCCAGGGCATGGGTGGCAAGGCCCGGTTTTTCCACATCTCCAATGGCCAGCACTTTGCTGTCGCTGGTGAGATGGGCCTTGTCGGTCTTGACCCAGGCCGCTCCGCCGACGGTGACTGTCTCGATACTCTCAGGGAGGAAGGGCAGGGCGGGAACGTCGCCGATGGAGATAATCACGGTCTGGGCCGGGATCACCTCTCCTGAGTCCATGACCAGCCCGGCAGCCGTGACCTCTTTGGTCTTGACCGGCCAGCGGAAAGTTGCGCCCAGAGCCTCGGCGTTTTCTTTCTCCTTGCCGAAGGCCAGCGGTTTCTGAATATCCACCAGGGTGACTTTTTCGGCGCCCAGGCGATAGGCCTCGCAGGCGACATCACAGCCCACATTGCCGGCCCCGATAATAACGACCTCCCTGCCGACGGCAGGCGGCGTCTCGCTTTTGGCGCTCTTGAGGAAGTCCAGGGCTGCAATCACGCGTTCATGGCCCGGGAAGGGCAGACGGCGAGGGGAATGCGTCCCCACGGCCACCACCACATAATCGAAGTCCTTCTGCAGTTGCGTAAACATGCTCCTGTCCATATCGACGCCGAGCTTGACGTGGATATTGGGCGCGGCGAAGAAGCGCTCGATCTCCTGGCTCCAGATAGCCTGGGGAAGACGTTCCCAGGGGATGACCTGGGCCAGCTTGCCGCCGATTTTAGTATCCTTCTCAAAGATGTGGACTTCGACACCTGCCAGGGCCAGCTGCCAGGCTGCGTTCATGCCGCCAGGTCCTGCGCCGATGACGGCCACCTTTCGACCCAACGGTTTCGCTGCAGCCGGGGTTTTGGCCTGAGCCACTGCCCGGCCCAGGATCTGGGCGTCAATGGGCGCGTCCACGTTCTGGCGTGAGCAGTTTTCAACACAGAGATTGGGACAGACGGCGCCGCAGACCACGGCAGGAAGCGGGGTATACTGCAGGAGCATCTCATAGGCCTCGTCGGCCCGTCCTTCGCGGATCAGGCGCAGACGGTCGACGGTGGGGATATGAACCGGGCAGTAATAGGTGCAGGGGGCCGCCGATTCGCAGTTGGCCCAATACGGTTTGTTGCGTCGCAGATCGCCGCTGACGATGGCCTCAATGGGACTCCGGTCGAGACCGGGGGCTATATCGCGCAAGGGGTCACCGCCACCGAAGGCATCCTTCCAGTATTTTTCCCGGAATTCTGCCATGGGCATGGGGCCTGAGAACATCAGAGCCCGTTCCTGCGGGGTAATGCAGACCAGCACCCGCCATTCCTCACGCACCGAGAGGGTGGCCAGCAGATCGGGGCTTTCGATTTTTTCCAGAAAGTATCCCATCCTGTCCGTCAGCCACTGCCATTGTTCGTCGTTGGGCCGGTCCAGGCGGGCATTGGTCTTGGAAAATGATCCGTCGATTTCGCCCCTGAAAAAAATAAGGCCTCCGACCATGCCGACGCAGGGCCGGTATCCGAGGACGTTCTCCGTATTCTTAGGATCGATGCCGCAGACCACAGCCGTGCCGCCGCAGTTGAACTCGGCAAAGGAATCACCTGTCGAGCCAAGGACCCAGAGCTCCGGTTTTTCATAGTCGGGATTCCATTTGGTCATGGTCAGACCGCGGGCGCCGATGGAGCCCTTGATGTAAACCTTGCCCATGGCCATGGCATTGCAGACGCCGTTGGTGGCATCTCCCAGGACGGTAATCTCGGCACCGATATTCAGATAGCCGACATCGTCGGAGGAGGCGCCGCGGCAGACGATGGACGTCCCCGGCATGCCCATGCATCCCAGGCGCTGACCCGATGGTCCTTTTACCTCGATGTGCAGGCCGTCCGGGCGCTGCAGCCTGATGCCGATATTATGCTGACCATAGGATTCAAGGGAGAGGAAGGGCGACGTTGCCGCGGCCTCCCGCACCATCTTTTCGAAATCCATGGAACTTATTCGCTGACCTTTTTCGTCTCGGCCTTTTACAACAATCATAGTCACTGAAAACTCCTTCTCTCAGATATCAGCCCAGGGGACCAGGAGAACGCTGATCCGGCCTGCGGGGTATAATAACCGCCCAACGTATCTTTTGTGATCGGGTGCAGGTTTGCCCATACCCGATCTGCAGCCTGCCGCCTAACAGACATACTTGATCTGCAGCCTGTCCGCCGCATCCTTATCGTTGATCCCCAGCGCGTCGGACATGCCGATGGGAAGACTCTGGGAGCGGCCCAGAGGCGCCATGATTTTTTTGGCTTCGGTCTGGATGGAGAGAATGATATCGGCCACCCGTTCGGCCACCAGATCAGGGTCCAGGCGCCTGTAGAGCTTGGGGTTCTGGCTGGTGATGCCTTTGGGGCAGATCCCCACATTGCAGACATTGCACCGGTTCTTCTCACTGCCCAGACAGCCTGCCGCAGCCTGCATCACATATTTGCCGATGTGGACGCCGGAGGCGCCCAGCATGATCAGCGCCATGCCGTTCTGGGCGACGTTGCCGTTCTTGCCGATACCGCCTGCCGCGAAGATCGGGATCTCGTTCTGTTTTCCCTGAGCCACCAGATCCAGATAGCATTCCCGCACGTTGGAGGCGATGGGATGACCGGTGGCGTCCATGGAGACATTGTAGGCAGCTCCGGTTCCGCCGTCGATGCCGTCGATGACCAGCCCGCCCGCATAGGGGTTGCGGACCAAGTTGTTCAGCACGGATTTGGACGAGGTCGAGGCCGAGATCTTGGGGTAGACCGGGACCTTATGGTTGAAGGCCATGGACAGGGTCTGGATCATCTTCATGACGCTCTCCTCGATGGAGTAGAGGGTCTGATGAACCGGCGGCGACGGAAGATCGACGCCTTCCGGGACGCCGCGCAGACGGGCGATCATCTTGGAGACCTTGAACCACATCAGCAGACCGCCGTCGCCAGGTTTCGCGCCCTGGCCGTATTTGATCTCGATTGCCGCAGGATCGCACTGCATCTCCGGGATGGCCCTGATGATCTCGTCCCAGCCGAAGTAGCCGGAGGCGATCTGCAGGACCAGATACTTGAGATATTTGCTCCGGAGCACCCAGGGCGGGCAGCCGCCTTCGCCGGTGCACATGACCACCGGGATGCCCAGGATCTCGTTGCAGTAAGCCACGCCCTGCAGAAGACCGAGCCACATGTTGGGCGACAGGGCGCCGAAGGACATGGAGCCGATGACGAAGGGGAAAATCTCGCGGGTCGGAGGAATCCAGCCGCCGCTGACGGTCCGCTTCAGGAATTCTTCGGGAGCAAGCACCCTGCCCAGCGTCGTGGTGACGTTGAACTCATGGCGGCCTGCGTCCAGAGCCGGGTCGGTGAGCATGGAGATCCGGTCAAAGAGGATCCGGTCGAGCAGCGTGGGGCCAGGAGCGTTCCGCCGTCCGCCGCGCTTTCTCGGTTCTCCCTTCTGGTTATGGAAGAAGAGGGATCGGTGTTCGTTGGTGTTGGGAACCGGGCCGATGGCCTCGTTGGGGCAGACCATGGAGCACATGCCGCAGCCGATACAGGCATTGGCCATGGTTGTCTTCTGGCGGATACCGGTGAAGGTGCGGTATTCGTTGCCCCGGTTCTTGTTGGCGATATCGAGTTTCGGCATCCTCTGGCGCCGGTGGGCCAGATAGATCGAGTTTTTAGGACAGACCGAAGTGCAGTGTCCGCACAGGGTGCACCTGTCTTCGCGGTGTTCGATAATCCACGGGATGTCGGAGTAGGTCAGGCTGCCTGGGGTAACGGATACGGGTCGTACTGAGACCATATTGTCAGTTCCTTTCTATCTGGGGGTACAATAATTGTATGTTCGCGCATGGGTTGAAAGTCAAGCGACGGGTCGCGGTCCGGAATCATCGCGTCAACGCCGCACATTTCGGAGGCGATTGCCCACTCTCCGGGGCGACCTCCGACAGTTGCCGGGCGCATCTTTTTCTGATCCATGACCAGCAGACAGGTTTCATCGGGCAGGGTTCCGATGACCGTGTTGGGCCCGTCAATGATCAGACGCCTGCACACGCTGCGCAGGCCCATCAGAAATTCTCCCTGGGGATGGGCCGCAAGCTCTTTGGTGCTGAGCGGGGTTATGATGTGCTTGTATGCCTGCAGCGGCAGGTTCAGTTTCTTTAAGGTGTAATGGAGAATGTGGGCAAAGACTTCGGAATCGCTCTGATATCCCATGTAACCTGGAAAATCCTTACCCAGAAGCCAGTCGCGTATCGGGACGAAAGCCGTATTCTCGCCATTGGTCATGGTGGCGATTCCCTGCAGGAAAAAGGGATGACAGGCATAGAGGTTGATGCCGTAATTGGTGTTTTGCCGGCCCTGGGCCATGCAGACGCGGGACTTTATCTGGCCGTCGTGCAGGGAGAGGATGTCGCCGACCTGAAGCGGCCAGCCCACCTCTTTGATGACCGTTACATCGGGCCAGAAAGAATAGACGGTGAGGTCGTCGCCGTGTTCTTCCCCGTCCTTGCGCAGGGCAAGACGGGTGAGCATAAGCTCTTCGTCCTTTGCCTCCTGGGTGCTGTCCGAGAAATGGTCCGGCATCCGGTAGGCCCGGACGAAATACCGGAAACGGTCTTTCGATTCGATCAGATCCCGCCGCATCGCGAACTTGTGGTCATATTTCAGATCGTAGCCCCGACTCTCCATGAAGTCGTCAAGACGGTGCCAGGCCTTTTCGCTGTGGGCTATTCCGGACAATATCGGAAATTTCGGATTATATTTGAAATCCTCAAACTCCATGCCCCGGAGAAGGATACCCAGGCCGGAGCCGTCATACCCTTCTTTCATGGCCTCCATGGCTGTGAGAACCGTATAGGGGGAAAACGGTTCATTGGCTGTTTTCAGGGCCAAGCGACACATGTCATTCTCCTGATTGATGATAATAAAGCCTGCCGCCGGGCAGGCCGATCGGCAGGGAGTAAATCTGATGGAACCCGCTGTCCGAAATATCTGTTGTGCGCCATCTTCGCAAAAAATCTCTCTATCATCCGGAGCAAGGACACTGCCGTAGAGAGGCAGGATAGCGGAATGAAAGGATTTTTTAAAAGTATATCAATTTTGTGATTTTTCCTGCACCTGATGATTAGGAGACCGCAAAATTGTAACGGATCTGATTTATTACTCTGATGGATGGCAAAAGTCAAGAGGGTTTCAGGAAAACAACCTGAGTTCACAAGGATGGTGCAGGTGTCCGTACATTCAGCCGAAATGAGGAGAAAAGGATGGAATTTCGACCCGGTAATCCGGCATCCTGTCCGCATCAGGAAGAACTTACCTGCGGAATCCGCGGATATTCCGGCCCATCTCCGACATCCTGGCCAGGATATCGTTTTCATCGAGAGTAAGAAGCTGGCGGTTGTGCATGACCTGGCGGCCATTGATGAAGGAATGGATGACATCCGCCCCTCTGGCCGCATACACCATATGGGAGGGTACATTGTACAGGGGGGTGAGGTGCGGCTGACGCATGTTCAGCACGATCATATCGGCCTTTTTGCCTACGGCCAGGGAGCCGATCCGCTCCGGGGCTCCGAGCGCTGCGGCCCCGCCCATGGTGGCCGCATACAGGGTCGTCTCGGCGCTCATCGCCGTCGGGTCCATACAGGCAACCTTATGCACCTTGGCCACGCTGTTCATCTCGGCAAACATGTCCACATCATTGTTACTGGCGCTTCCGTCGGTGCCCAATGACAGGGGGATGCCCTGGCGCAGCATCGTCACTGCCGGGGCGAGGCCGGAGGCAAGCTTCATGTTGGATTCGACGCAGTGGGCGACCTTGACTCCGCGTTCTGCCATCAGTTCGATCTCGCTGTCGTGCAGCATCACGCAATGGGCCGCCAGGGTCCGCCCGTTCAGGAGTCCCAGCTGTTCGAGATGGGCCACCGGCGAACAGCCGTAGCGCTGGCGGCAGGTATCCACTTCAGCCTGATTTTCCGAGAGATGGATATGACAGAGGCTGTTCTGCTCTTCAGCCATGGAGCCTGCGCGCCTGAGCAGATCCGGTGAGCAGGTATAGACGCTGTGCGGATCGCAGGTAATGGTGATCAGCGGGTGATCGCGGTACCGGTCGAACATCTCTCTCACCAGGGTGAAGCCGTTTTCAAGCTCTCCGTAGCTGGGAGAGGGGAAGTCGTAGAGCACCTCGCCGATCCATCCCCGTATTCCCGCCGTCTCTGCCGCCCTGGCCACATGATTGGCAAAAAGGTACATGTCGCAGAAACTGGTTGTCCCTGATTTGATCATCTCGGCTATCGAGAGCAGGGTCGACTGGTAGACCATCTCCGCCGTCAGCTGCGCCTCGGCGGGAAAGATATGGTCCTCAAGCCAGGTCATCAGGGGAAGATCGTCGGCCAGACCGCGAAAGCAGCTCATTGCTGCATGGGTGTGGGTGTTGATCAGCCCCGGCATGATCAGCCCGTGGGGCTCATCGATGTGTCTGGCGCTGGGATAGAGGCGGAGCAGATCCCTGGCCGGTCCTATGGCTGCGATGGTGTCCCCGGCCACGGCAATGCCGGCATGATCCATCAGACCGTCCTGGGTGGAGGAGGGCAGCAGGTAGCGGCCGGTAAGGAGTAAATCGACAGGAGGAGATGGCATGGCGGAAGACCTCTGCATGATAAGAATGTGCGTAAGAATTTACGATTGTACGGATGTTGGGTTTGAGGTCCCGGTTTGGGGATCCGGAACGTTCAAGGGCTTTTTTCAAACCTGCCTGCGATCTCTTCAATCAACCGTTCAAGCTGGGGGGCGACTCGTGCTGCCGTGTCGATAATATCGTCGAGAAGAATGGGCTCAAAGCAGTCGGGATTGTTGACATTGGATATCACTGAAAGCCCCAGCACCTGCAGTCCCGCATGGACGGCAACCAGCACTTCGGGCACGGAAGACATTCCCACGGCGTCCGCCCCGCAATCTCGCAGCCAGCGGGTTTCGGCCCGGGTTTCCAGGCTCGGTCCGGGGATGCAGACGTAGACGCCGGTGATCACGTTTTTGAGGCCGCAGGCATGGGCGCTGTCCAGGGCCATCTTGATCAGGGCAGGGGTATAGGGGCGTGAGAGGTCCGGGAACCGGGGACCCCAGCTGTCGACATTCGGTCCTCGCAGGGGATTCTCCCCCAGAAAATTCAGATGGTCGTCAATGACCATGATGGAACCGGGGAGGAAGAGGGGATTGAGTCCTCCTGCGGCATTGGTCAGAAGCAGGGTCTTTACCCCCAAAAGGGATAGCACCCGAATGGGGAAGGCGACTTCCCGGGTGGAATAGCCCTCGTAGAAATGAAATCTGCCCTGCAGCACGACGACGGGATGGCAGCCCAGCCGACCCAGAATCAGGTTACCCTGATGACTTTCAACTGTTGATTGCGGGAAGTGCGGGATATCTGCATAGGGTATGCTCAGCGCCGGAACAATACGTTCAGCCAGACCGCCAAGGCCTGTGCCCAGCTGGATGATGGTTTCTGGCAGAAATGGAAACCTTTCCCGAAGAAAGGCAGCACAACCCTCGACTCTCTGACGGAAGCGGTTCCCGTCTTCTACGCTAAGAAATTCGGCTGCCATCCTGCAACCTTAACAGCTTGCTGTCTGGAAAAGCACTGCCGCAGCCGGGGCTTGCTCAACAGAGCGTCTCCGGCAACGCAGCGCCAGGTCTGCGTCAAGAGAGTGCGTGCCATGATCCTGCCGGGCTTCAGCCATAGATCCTCCGTCAGGGGAGTTTGTAGAGAGCGTGCTTTTTAATATAGGCCTTTACCTGCTTGCTGTCGGCATCCATCAATTCACAGCGTGACGGTTTGTCCATGATGCCGACCAGTGTCTCGGGGGTTCCTGGCTGGCTGCCGATAGCCTTCTCCACAGCCTCACCGAACTTGGCGGGATGCGCGGTAGCCAGGCAGATCATGGGCACGTTCTTTTTCAGGTGAGCCTGCGCCGCGCAGACACCTACCGCCGTGTGGGGATCGAGAATATAATCATGCCGGGTATAGAAGGCGGAGATCGTCTGCATCACCTCTTCCTCAGAGACGCTTTTCGCAACAAAGTCCCGGCGGATCTGATCCTGATAGCCTTTGAGATCCAGCCTGCCCGTCCTGGTGAACTCGGTCATGGCCTCCTTGGTCCGCTCCGGCTCCTTATCCAGCAGATAGAAGAGGTAGCGCTCGAAATTGGAGGCTGCCTGAATATCCATGGATGGGCTCGATGTACCCACGACCTCTCCCAGGGAGTAGTCGCCATTATTGACGAATCGAGACAGGATATCGTTGGAGTTGGTGGCCAATACCAGATTCCGGATCATACCCTCGGGCAGGATCTGTTTGGCGATGTAGCCCGCAAAGATATCGCCGAAATTGCCGGTGGGAATGGCAAAGTCGAAGGCCCGGTCCTTCTCGTCCCGCATGATATGCAGGCCGCTGTGGATGAAATAGACGACCTGGGCTAAGACCCTGGCCCAGTTGATGGAATTGATGGCTCCCAGATTCTGGTCTGTCTTGAAGCCGATATCGTTGAAAATGGATTTGACGATGGCCTGCCCGTCATCGAATGTTCCCCGTATGGCGATATTGAAGACATTATCGTCGGTGACGGTGGTCATCTGTTTTTCCTGGATCGGGCTGACTCGTTTGTGCGGATGGAGGATGAAGATATTGATCCTCTTCTTTCCGCGTACGCCGTAAATGGCGGCACTGCCGGTATCGCCCGAAGTCGCCCCGAGGATATTCATCACCCCGTCGTTTTTCTCCAGCAGGTATTCAAAGAGATTACCGAGAAACTGCAGGGCCACATCTTTGAAGGCCAGGGTCGGCCCATGAAAGAGCTCCAGAATGTGCAGACCGCCGTGATGGACAAGCGGCGCTATTTTTTTGGCCCGGAAGGTCGCGTAGGACCTGTTGATCAGGCCGCGCAGATCGCTCTCGGGGATGTCGTCGATAAAACGCGACATCACCTCAAAGGCCAGTTCCTGGTACGTGAGATCTTTCCAGGACTGAATGGTGTCGCTGCCAACCCGGGGGATGGTCCGGGGGAGAAGAAGACCGCCATCAACAGCAAGTCCCATCATGACGGCCTGAGTGAACGAAATCGGCGATATCCCGCCTCGTGTACTTATATAGTGCATAGGCTATAATTTCGAAGGTAAAGAGACAGATGAACGATCGGCCAAAACACGGGCCCATCTCCTGGAGGCGGCCTTAGACTGTGTCCAGCTCAATACGCAGGGCGTCATGCCAGAGACCTTCCAGATTGTAAAATTCCCTTTGTTCGTAATAGAAAATATGGATGACCACATCGTCAAAATCAAGAAGAACCCACATGCCATCCTGAAGCCCTTCGGCATGCGAGGCCTTGATCCGTTTGGACCGGAATTGCCCTTCAATGGTCTCGGCCAGGCCTTGAACGTGCCGCGTTGACCTCCCGCTCATTATGACAAAATAATCGGTGAAGGAGGATATTCCCTGAACATCCAGAATAATAAGGTCTTCAGCTTTCGCATCCAGGGCAACCTTTGCGCATGCCTTGGCCAGATCCAATCCATCTGCGGACGGACGTTTAATCTTTTGATTTTTCATTCTCTGTTGTTTGCCCTGATTGAGCGGGGCTGTCAATTTTCTTGTGACTTCTTCTGTGTTTTCCGGGGAGGAAACTCAAAACTGATCTTACCATTTTTTGCCAGAAGAAGGAAGGCGTCAAATGGCCTCTTTTTTTTCGAAATGAATCCCTTGATTAATTCCGTTTTTCCTTCGGTAAGAAGCTGGGTGATATACACCGGCGTGATATTTTTTGAAAGGATCATTTTACTGATTTTCAGTCCCTTTCCCTCATCGCCTTCAAGCGCCGATTCCGACATGTAGGCTGCTGGAGTATCGAAAACAGGTGTTTTGTCTATGGGCGAGAGGCCCAGCGGCGAGGATTTTCTGATGCCTTCCAGGTCAAATTCTTCCATTGAATCAGCGAAAATAAATTCGACCTTGGCGCCTTTTATCCGAACCGAGGCCGTGAAGGGTTTGCCTTTTTTGGATCTGAAATCGCTGAACGGTCCCAGGGTTTCTCCTCTGACCAGCTCGGTTATTTCACCTGTGGTCATGACCCGGCCTCCCAGGATTTTCCGGATGCTGGTCTTTCCGTCTTCTGAAACATAGGCCACCGGGGAGTCGAAATACCGGACACCGTCGATGGGGCTGAAAGGGGCTTCGGCCCTGACCTCGGTTTTTTCAAAATTCTTGATCTGGGAGGTTATGTGACTCGTCAACTCCCTGATTTCCTGCATGAAGGTCTGCCTGGTGAGCTTACCCCGGAGGATCTGGTTGAGTTTATACTCCCATTCACCGGTCATTTCAGGCGAGGCCAGGACGTCGATCTTCATAGCCTCGAGAAGGGCCAGAAGTTCGAAGGCCTTGCCGGTGGGAACCAGTTCCCTGCCTTCCCTGGCCACATATTTTTCTTTGATCAGCTTTTCGATGATGGCGGCCCGGGTGGCAGGGGTGCCGAGACCTCGGTCTTTCATGGCGCCTGCCAGTTCTTCGTCCTCCACCAGTTTATCCGAATTTTCCATGGCCGAAAGCAGTGTTGCCTCATTAAAGCGCGGGGGCGGCGTGGTCTCGGTCTGCTTCTTTTCGATCTCCTGGCAGCAAACCTCGGCCCCGGCCTGCAGAGGAGTCAGAACCGTATCCGAATCGCTGTTCTCCTCCTTGCCGTAGATGACCTTCCAGCCCGGATCCGTCATAATCTTCCCCTCGGTCAGAAAGGTTTCGCCGGCCACGGTGGAGATTCTGCTGGTGAGAAAAAAGAGGGCCGGAGGGAAAAAGACGGCCAGAAAACGCTGCACGACCATTTGGTAAATCTTCATCTCCGGCTCCGTGAGGGTGGCCGGAACTTTGGTGGTAGGTATTATGGCGTGGTGATCGGAGATTTTGGCGTTATTAAATATCCGTTTGTCGGCCTGGACGTAATCGCGGTGTAAGGCGAGAGCGGCAAATTTGCCGAAATTCCAGTCTTCCTGGGATTTCAAGGTGCGTTTCACTGTCTCGATATAGTCCTCGGGCAGATGGCGGCTGTCCGTTCTCGGGTACGTGAGGACTTTATGCTTTTCGTAGAGCGCCTGAGCCAGCCCAAGGGTATTCTTCGCAGAGAAACCGAAACGGGAATTCGCCTCGCGCTGCAGGGAGGTCAGATCGAAGAGCTGCGGCGAGCGGGTGCTGGATTTCTTGTTGGAGTCCACTGCTTCCGCTGCCTGTCCGGTACACTGGCTGATGATCCGGTCAGCCTGGGATGGATCCCATATCCGGTCTTCCTTGCCGTCGGGAATGGACTGGTTTTTATCAAAGGACGGATCGATCCATTTTCCTGAATAGGAGCCTCCGGCATGGGCAAATGTGGCCAGGAGGGTGCTATACGGACGGGCCACAAAATTCAGCCGTATCCGTTCTCTTTTGACCAGCAGGGACAGTGTCGGCGTCTGGACGCGGCCGCAGGGGGTAAGGAAAAACCCGCCCCGCCGGGAATTAAACCCCGTGAGAGCCCTGGTGGCGTTAATGCCTATGAGCCAATCGGATTCGGAACGGCACAGTGCGGTGTCCTCCAGGGGGACCATTTCAGAATCCTGGCGAAGATGGTCGAAGCCGTGTCTGATCGCGTCATGGGTCATGGACTGCAGCCAAAGTCTTTTAAAGGTCTTGCGGGCCACCGACTTGTTCCAGACGTACTTGAGTATGTATTTAAATATGAGCTCGCCTTCCCGCCCGGCATCGCAGGCGTTGATGATCTCCTTCACGTCCTGCCTCCGGATAAGCTTCTCCAGGGCGTTGAGCTGGACCTTTGTTTCCTGCAGACCTTTAAGGGGGAAGGACTCCGGCAGAATGGGGAGAGTCTCCATCTCCCATTTTTGGAACTTCTGGTCAATTTCTTCAGGAAAACAAATAGATACAAGATGGCCTATGGCGTAAGAAACAATATAGGAGCTTCCCTCGTAATGGGTCTTCTCCTTTTTGAATGTATCGGGAAGGACCTTGACGAGATCAGCGGCAACGCTTGGCTTCTCAGCTATAATTAAAATCTTATCAGTCATAAATAGTGGATGAATTCCTTAACTCCTGATCTTTTACATGCAATAGGCTCGAAATTGCCCGTTGTTGTATAGGGCTGTTCCTGGTTTGTCAATTGTATTCTTTCTCTCGGATCGACAATCACCGTGCTGAAATCCAGCTCCTGCTCCGTATCGGGCAAAAAAAAACGGGGTGTTATCGTTACGGGACGGCAATTGCCATCGTGTACGCAGTAAGATATGCTTTTGACGGAAATTTACAATCTCCAGGGCTCGATCTCTCTTGCCGTGTTCCACTGGAGAATGAACGAAGGCTGGGAAAATCCATGCTTCATACTTGACAAAGATACGCATCTGTGTTTAGGTAACGCAGTTGTGCTGGGTTTACGTGCGGGCATAGCTCAGTTGGTAGAGCGCTAGCTTCCCAAGCTTGAAGTCGCGAGTTCGAGTCTCGTTGCCCGCTCCATTCAAGTTGGATTGGATGGCTTTTCGGACGGCGATACGATGTATTGCTTTTCGGAGTTGCTCCTGTATTTTTTGTGCGGGCAGGCTTAAGAAAGTGGGCTATGCCCGCTTTTTTTTATGTCTGTTTGTATGCATGTACTGATTCTTTTCAAAGGAATTCCAATAGATGGATCAGCTGTTCCTGGTGTGTGACATGTCGGTTCCTGTTGGCGCAGTACAGGGTGAAAAACGATGAGCGGACTGGTTGTGGAACGTGTCAGGGATTTTTCTGCAGAGCTTTTATCCTCAATGGGGATGGAACTGGTGGACGTCCAGTTTCGCAGAGAGGCTGGCGGCTGGGTCCTTCGTCTTTTTATTGACCGGGAAGGCGGCGTGACCCTTGAAGATTGTTCGATGGTGAGCAGAGAGCTCAGTGATTATCTTGATGTTGAGGATTTGATAGAGCAGGCCTATCACCTGGAGGTGTCGTCGCCCGGTCTTGACAGGCCTTTATACAGCCTGGGTGATTTTAAACGCTTTTGCGGGAGGAATGCCCGGGTAAAGCTTCATGAAGAGATAAACGGGCAACGTGTTGTTATCGGAACGATTCATCAGATTCGCGACGAACATATTATTGAGATGATCCTTGAGACTGGAGACTCGCTCATGTTTCCATATGATGCGGTAAATAAGGCCAGGTTGTTGATTTGATTGAGGGCCAAAAGTTAGACGACTGTTATCCGAGCTGCTAAATCGGAGTAATTAAGGTGGGGTAAGACGATGTTATCAGATCTGAAACGCATAATCGACCAGATCAGCAGGGATCGTGGGTTTGATAAAAAATTGCTGATTGAGGCCATTGAAGAGGCCGTTCAGTCCGCTGCCAGGAAGAAGTTGGGAAGTCGGCGCGATATTGAAGTCCGCTACAATGAAGAATACGGAGAGGTCGAGGTCTTTCAGTTTCGCAGCGTCGTGGAAGAGGCTGAAGACGAGCAGACCGAAATCGGTCTTGCCGATGCCATCCTTCTTGATCCTGAAGTCAGGCTTGGCGACGAACTTGGCGAAAAGATGGAAAATATCGAAGACCTTGGCAGAATTGCGGCCCAGTCCGCCAAGCAGGTCATCATTCACAGGATGAAAGACGCTGAGCGTGATGTGATCTTCGGGATGTTCAAAGACCGTCTGGGCGAGGTTGTAAGCGGCATAGTCCAGCGATTTGAGCGGGGCAATATGATTGTCAACCTGGGCCGGACCGATGCCATTCTGCCAAAGGACCAGCAGATTCCCAAGCGCTCTTTTAAGCAGGGCGACAGGATCAGGGCCTATTTACTGGAGGTCCGGCAGACCAGCAGGGATTCGCAGCTGATGCTCTCCCGGACCTGTGATGAATTTCTGGCCAAGCTGTTTCAGATGGAGGTGCCCGAGATTTCCGAGGGGATCGTCAAAATCATGGGAGTGAGCCGTGAGCCGGGCTTTCGGGCGAAAATTGCGGTCAGTTCGACAGAATCCGATGTTGACCCGGTTGGCGCCTGCGTCGGTATGAAGGGATCCCGTGTCCAGAATGTGGTGCAGGAACTGCAGGGAGAACGCATCGATATCGTCACCTGGAGTCCTGATCCTGCAAAATATGTCTATAATGCCTTGGCTCCGGCCCATGTAAGCATGGTTCGGGTTGACGAGGAAAATAGATCGCTCCTGGTGGTTGTCCCCAACGATCAGCTTTCGCTTGCCATTGGCAGGCAGGGGCAGAATGTGCGGCTGGCCTCCAAATTGCTGGGATGGCGCATCGATGTCAAAAGTGAGCAGCGGTACGGAAACCTGGAGGATCTGGGATATCAGTCGCTTCTCAGTCTTCCGGGGATTGAAGAGCCCCTTGCTGATCAGCTTTTTGCAAAAAACATCAAATCGGTCACCGATATGGCATACGCCAAGGTCGAAGATTTGACTATTCTGCGTGCAATTGACGATGCCTTCGCCGGATCGCTTATTGAAGAGGCGCGGCGTATATTGGGAGAAAGCTATCAGCCGGATCTCACAGTTGTTGAAACGCAGGTTTCAGTCGGCGCTGAAGAGGCGGGCCTGCCGGTGGATAGTCCGGCAGTCGAGGACGAAGAGACAACAAAAGAAGACCACGGCAGCGATGGGGCCTGAGGGCGTCTCCCGGATGACTAAGGCTGTCAGGACGTGCCGGGTCTGCGGGTGCAAGGCTCCAAAAGAAGAGTTATGCCGATTTGTCTGGCGCGATCAAAGACCTGTTTTAGATGCCGGCAAGCAAATGACCGGCCGGGGTGCATATTGTTGTGACCGGCAAAGATGTATGGACGGGTTTCTTGGTCGTGAAAAGAAGTGGAAAATCGCCTTCAGGCTTTGATTATGGTTTTGACCATTTTGAGAAGGGTATTTTCTTAAAAAAGTCCGATGGTTTGGGTGGGTATGACTGTGGAGAAGGAAACACGGGAGCAAGTAATGGGCAGGATTAGGGTGTATGAATTGGCCAAGGAGACCGGATTGAGCAGTAAGGCGCTGGCCATAAAACTGTCGGAGATGGGGGTTGAGATCAAAGGCCCAAGTTCGACTGTTGACGGGGATGCCGCAGCCAAGATCCGTGCCTCTGTTTCGAAAGGCGGGGAGTCCGAGGGTGCGGAGCACCGGAGCGGGGTTCATGCGGTTTCCGGTCCGACGGTCATTCGCCGTAAACCGACGATTATTCGCCGCAGACCCCAGGATGAGCCGGAAGAGCCTGCTCCCGTCGTTGTCGAGGAGAGAAAGGAGGCTGTTCCACCGGAAGCCCGAATAATACAGGCCGAAACAAAGAGTCTTGCGGTGCCGGATGCTGAACCCGTCCAAAAACTGAAGGTTGAAAAGAATCCGATCCTTGATCCCTCCTCTGTACACGATGAGCCGCCGGAGTCCGATAGTCCTGTGCGGTCTTCTGTGCCGACGGAAGGTATGGAGGAGACCGCAGGCCCTCAGGAATCGGAGAGCGGGACAGGTGAAACGCCGCGGCCCAAGGAGTGGACTGAACGATTCAAGCCGGTGCCCAAAGAGGCCCCTGGTATCAGAAAAGTGAAGAGGGATCCGGCGAGAAAAGGACTGGCGAGGGTTGTCGGCAGTATAGAAATGCCCGTGGAGGAAGAGGTCAAACCTCTGCCGCCGCGCCCTCGCAAGAAGAGTGGCAAACCTTTGGAGGCCCGTGAACCCGTCGGCGTAGCCGCTCCGGTTGGCGTTGTAGGCGGTGAAGAAGCCATTCGTGTCAAAAAGAAGGGGAAGCGGGATGTTGCGGTCCCTGAAAATGACACCGAGGCAGAGAAAGGTTGGAAACCCGGTAAGTTAGTAAAAAAAGGGAAGAAAAACGTTAAGTTTACCCATTTTAACGACGACTATCAGCGCGGTTCGGGAAAGCGTGGCAAGAAGGGCCGTGGGCGTGAGAAGCAGATTCCTCAGTCCACCATAGAGATGAAGGCGATCAAAAAGCGGATCAAGGTTTACGACACCATAACTGTCGGCGATCTGGCCAGCAGGATGAAGGTTAAAGCCAGTGAGGTTATTGCGAAACTCATGAGCCTGGGCGTAATGGCCACCATGAATCAAGCTGTTGACGTCGAAACGTCCATGCTCATTGCCACTGATTTCGGGTATGAAGTGGAGCAGGGCATTACCGAGGAGATCGGAATCCTGATGCTGGAGGAGAAAGAAGAGGGTGGCGATCTGAAACCTCGATCTCCTGTCGTCACGGTCATGGGGCATGTTGATCATGGCAAGACCTCCATTCTTGATGCTATCAGAAAAACCGATGTGGCTCTTGGTGAGGCCGGCGGTATCACCCAGCATATAGGCGCCTATCATGTCAGATCCAATGCCGGAGACGTTACCTTCATCGATACGCCGGGCCATGCCGCATTCACCGAAATGCGCTCCCGCGGCGCCCAGGTAACCGATCTGGTTATCCTTGTTGTCGCTGCCGACGACGGCGTGATGGATCAGACCCGTGAAGCTATTCATCATGCCCAGGCCGCTTCGGTGCCGATCCTGGTGGCGGTCAACAAGATCGATAAGGATAACGCAGATCTGGACAGGGTGAAGAGAGAGTTGGCTGAATTCGGCCTCAACCCCGAAGAGTGGGGCGGGCAGACAATCTACTGCCAGGTCTCGGCTAAAAAGAATATCGGTATCGATAATCTGATGGAAAACATCCAGTTGATGGCTGAGATGTTGGAACTGAAAGCCGATACAACCAGAAAGGCTAAGGGGCGTGTTATCGAGGCTCAGCTGGACAAGGGCAGGGGGCCTGTCGCCACCGTGCTTGTTCAGGAGGGAACGTTGCGGCCCGGAAATTTCTTTGTTGTCGGTCAGTTCAGCGGTAAGGTTCGCGCGATGCTGGACGATAAGGGCAGACCGATCAAAGAGGCCGGTCCGTCGATTCCGGTGGAGGTCCAGGGGCTGTCCGGCGTTCCTTCAGCCGGGGACGAATTTGTTGTCGTAACCGATGAAAAGATGGCCAGAAGTGTCAGCTATTCCCGGTCCTTGAAGATCCGGGAAACCGAGCTTGGCGCCAGTTCCAAGATTTCGCTGGATAAGCTCTTTGAGAAGATGAGTCAGGAGGATGTCAAGGAATTGCGTGTTGTTCTCCGTGCAGATGTGCAAGGTACCTTGGAAGCCTTTGCCAAGGCGGCTGAAGAGCTCTCCACCGATCAAATTAAAGTCCGGGTTCTCCACGAGGGGACTGGAACGATCACCGAATCGGATATACTGCTGGCATCTGCATCCGAGGCGATTATTATCGGCTTCAACGTCCGTCCGGCTGCCAAGGTCAAGGAACTGGCCATAAAAGAGAATGTTGACGTACGGGCCTATGACGTCATATACAACGCTCTGGATGATATCCGGAAGGCCATGGTGGGTATGCTCGATCCGACCTTCAGAGAGGATGTGATCGGCAGTGCCGATGTCAGGGAAACGTTCCACGTTCCCAAGATCGGGACCATTGCCGGCTGCTCGGTTGCTGAAGGCAAAATCCAGCGAAACGCCAGTGTCAGGGTTATCCGAGATGGGGTTGTCCTCTATACCGGCAAGATTCACTCACTCAGGCGGTTCAAGGATGATGTCAAGGAGGTGGCCTCAGGATACGAATGCGGTATCGGGGTCGAAAATTTCAACGATATTAAAGTGGGGGATTCTCTTGAGGCATTCGTAATGCTCCAAGTCGAGGCCAGCCTCACCGGTGATAAAAAGTAGCCATGAAACATTTGGATCCCAAGGGGACGCTGAACTCTATCGGTCTTGGGAAAAATAAGCAGAAACGTTCGACTCGGGTCGCGGATGCGATAAGAAATGAGATTTCGATTCTTCTGCTGCAGAAGGTCAGGGATCAAAAGATCAGTCATGCTTCGATCTCGCGGGTTGAAGTGACTGATGATTTGAAATATGCTAAAATTTACTATACAGTTTTCGGAGGCAAGAAAGATATCAGCGATGCTGATCTGGGTTTCCAGCGGGCGAAGGGATTCATAAGAAGTCATATCGCCAAGACCTTGAATCTGCGATATACTCCTGAACTGCAGTTTCGGTATGATACCGTTGCCGAAAATGTTGAAAAAATGGAGAAACTCTTTCAGACAATTGCGGTCGAGAGGGACAGTGATGAGAAAAATTCCTGAGAATCTCTGCACAATTATCCGAGAAATCGATAATTTTGTTCTGATGACCCATATCCATCCTGATGGGGATGCGCTGGGGTCCCTGCTGGGGTTTGCCGAGATTCTTGAGTCTTTAGGGAAACGTGTCTTCTGCTATCTTGAAGAACCGGTTTCCCTGCTCTACGATTTTTTGCCCGACTGCGGCAGCGTGCATACCGAGATCCAGGATCTGCGAAAATTCATTGATGAGGCAGACAGTCCGGTTGCCGGGGTTTCCCTTGACTGCGGCGATTGCGACCGTCTAGGTGGAAATCAGCAGGAACTTCTGAAGATTACACCTTTTTTTGCCATTGATCATCACCGGGCCCACAAAGAGTACGGTGATTTTCGCTGGATTGAGTCCGACTGTTCCTCTACCGGTGAGATGGTCTACGAACTGGCCCAGGTTTTGGGGGCGGATATTTCCAGAAAATGTGCAAATAATCTCTATGTGGCTATTTCCACCGATACGGGCTCCTTTCGTTACGAAACCACCACATCGAGGACACACAGTATTGCGGCAGATCTCATAGGACGCGGGGTCCGGCCCGATGAAATCGCAGGCCATCTGCATGAAAATTTTACCTTGCCGCGTCTGAAGTTGATGGAGTTGGTCCTTTCTACACTGAAACTTTATGAATCCGAGCAGTTGGCCTTTATCCGTGTCACCCGAAACATGTTTGAAAGAAGCGGCGCGAGTTTTCAGGATGTTGAGGGATTTATCGATTATCCCCGATCCTTACGTTCTGTCAAGGTGGCCACTTTCATTAAGGAAGGAAAAAACGGTCAGATAAACGTCAGTCTGCGGGCCAAGGGTGAGTGCGATGTCGCGGAAGTGGCCCAATCCTTTGGCGGTGGCGGACACAGGAATGCCGCGGGATTCCGTTTTTCAGGGAAGACGGTTGAGGAAGTACACACGGAAGTCCTTACGGCATTGAAAAAGGCACTTGAGCGTTGAACGCTTTTCTTTCCATCGGATGTCCTTGTCCTTACCGGGCCAGGCCGGTATTCCGTGAATATCCGGAGGGGAGATGACGGAGTGTAATCCGGGGGTGTTCCTGATCGACAAGCCTGAGGGGCCGACCTCCTTTATGGTCGTGCGTCAGGTCCGCAAGGCCTTGAGCGTCAAAAAAGTCGGGCACGCCGGAACATTGGATCCCTTTGCCAGCGGTCTTCTGGTCGTCTGCGTCGGGCGTCCTGCAACCAAGCTCATCTCTGCCTTCATGGAAGGCGAGAAAGAGTACCTTGCCACCCTGCGCCTTGGTGTGGAGACGGAAACTCTGGATCCGGAGGGGGCTGTAATTGCCCGTTCGCCCATGGGCAGACTCAGTGCCGAACAGATAGACACGTGTCTGCAGCGATTCCGCGGGATAATTGAGCAGGTGCCGCCGAAATATTCGGCATTGAAGCACCAGGGAAAGCCGCTCTATTATTATGCCCGGAAAGGAATCGAGGTTGTCAAGGAGTCCAGGCAGGTGACTATCAGTACCCTGGTGAGGACCGATGACGGGAATGGTCTCGACGGAGACGAAGCGGATCTGTCGCTGCGCATAATCTGCAGCAAGGGAACGTATATCCGGACACTTGCTGCTGACATCGGCAGGAGTCTCGGTTGCGGCGCCTACCTGACCCGGTTGCGAAGGATCAGAAGCGGGCGTTTCTCTGTTCATGGAAGTTTCCCGGGAGATGATTTAGCGCTTCCTGATGCGAGTGAACGGCTCTTATCCGGAAGGCTGTCTCTTGAAGATGTATCTAAACTGTTGCAATAATCCTTTTTACTCGATAGGGTGATAAACAGAGCATTGTTTGTCGTGTTCACAATTATTGCCTTTATGAAGCAAAGGGACTGTTTGTTTAACAATGCTGGATGGATATTCGGAGGAATCGGCTTTTTTTCATCTGCAGGATATGAAAAGAGCCGGATGTATGTGGTGTAGTAGGGTAAAATGAAAGAAAAAATGTTGTTCTAAGACAACTTCAGGAGGTTAGTTGTGGCACAGTCAGCAGTGAAAAAAAACGAAATCATAGAAAAATTCAAAATCCATGCCTCTGATACCGGGTCATCCACGGTGCAGATCGCCCTTCTTACAGATCGCATCCAGTATCTCACGGAGCATTTCAAGACGCATGTAAAAGACCATCATTCACGGCAGGGCCTGTTGAAACTTGTTGGTCAGAGAAGGAGTCTTCTTGACTATCTGAAGAAAAAGGATGTCAATACCTACAGGACCCTTATCCAAGAACTCGGTATCCGTAAATAGAGTCTGCTGCAGGGAAATTTGATTCTTGCCTGGTGTAGTGTTTACGTACGAGCCATTTCTCATAACGGACTATTGCGGAGTTCTCCGGAATAGTCCGTTATGTTGAGTCCTTTTGCAATCCCGATAATAATAAGAGCATACGGGGCTGGTGGATAATCCAGTCAATATAATGGCGCTGGGCATTTCCCTGATGCATAAACTCTGGAGGATATATGTTTAAGAAAGTTGAAGCCGTGATCGGTGGTAAGATCATTTCCATTGAGACCGGGAAACTGGCCAAGCAGGCATCAGGCTCGGTTGTCATCACGTGCGGCGAGACCGTCGTGCTGGTCACAGCAGTAGGGGTGAAGGAGGGCAGGGCCGATATCGACTTTTTGCCGCTGACCATCGAATATCAGGAGAAACTGGCCTCGGTCGGCAGGATTCCCGGGAATTATTTCCGCAGGGAGATCGGCCGTCCCAGTGATCATGAGGTCCTCACCTGCCGTATTATCGACCGCCCTCTTCGTCCGCTTTTTCCCAAGGGATATTATTCCGAGACCCAGGTTATCGCCACGGTTCTTTCGGCAGACCTCCAGAATGATCCCGATGTGCTTGCCTTAACCGGTGCCTCCTGCGCTTTGGGGCTTTCCGATATTCCCTTTGATGGCCCTGTCGCCGGCGCCCGTGTCGGGTATGTCGACGGCGGATATGTGATCAACCCCACGACGGATGAACTGAGCCGCTCCAGCATGGATCTGGTGGTAGCCTGCACCCGTAAGGCTGTGGTTATGGTCGAGGGTCGGGCGGATGCCCTCAGTGAAGACGAGATTCTCTCGGCAATCTTTTTTGCCTTTGAACAGGTCCAGCCTCTGATCGATCTCCAGGAGGATCTCCGGGTCTCCAATGGCAAGCAAAAACGTGCCGTTGCCCCCATAGTGGTGGATGAAGTCCTGATGGAGAAAGTGCGTGAGGTCGCCGCTTCCGGAATGAGCACGGTCGTCTCCACAGCGGACAAGATGGAACGCAGTCTTCTATCCGATGAGCTGAAGCGCACCGTTTTGGCTGAACTGGACCCGGACGGCGCCCGTTCCGCCGAGATAGGGGCGTTGCTGTCTTCCTATAAAAAATCGTTCATGCGGTCGATGATTGTCAATCAGGAAATCCGCATCGACGGCAGGAAATTTGATCAGGTTCGTCCCATCAGCTGCGAGGCAGGATATCTGCCGCGGGCTCATGGCTCCGCCCTCTTCACCCGCGGCGAGACCCAGGCCCTTGTCTCGGCCACCCTTGGCAGCGAGCGTGATCAGCAACGGGTTGAGACCCTGCACGGCGAGGAGCATAACCGGTTCATGCTTCACTATAATTTTCCTCCCTTCTGTGTCGGTGAGGCTCGGGCTCTGCGAGGACCTTCCCGCCGAGATGTGGGTCACGGAAATCTGGCCATGCGCGGCCTTGCCGCTGTCCTGCCCAGCGAAGAGGAGTTTCCCTATTCCATCCGTGTGGTCTCCGAGGTCCTTGAGTCCAACGGGTCGTCGTCCATGGCTACGGTCTGCGGCGGCAGCATGGCAATGATGGATGCGGGCGTTCCTATCAAAAAACCGGTTTCGGGTATCGCCATGGGATTGATCAAGGAGGGTGACAAGGTTGTTATCCTTTCAGATATTCTGGGCGACGAGGATCATCTCGGCGATATGGATTTCAAAGTGGTCGGCACAGACGATGGCATTACCTCGCTGCAGATGGATATCAAGATCGATGGCGTTGATCGTGAGATCATGGCAAAGGCCCTGGCACAGGCCAACGCCGGCCGTATTCACATCCTGGGAGAGATGAGCAAGGGCATTGCGCAGGCCAGGGAAGAGGTGGCGGAGCACGCGCCCAAATACTTCGTCCACAAGATAAATCCGGATAAGATCCGTGATATCATCGGCCCAGGAGGCAAAATCATCAAAGAGCTTTCCGCCGAGTATGATGCCAAGATCGAGGTCGATGACAGCGGTCTGGTCAAGATGTTCACCACGAACGGACTCATGGCCGAGGCCTTGATCAAACGGGTCAAAGAGATAACCGCTGAGGTTGAGGTCGGGCAGGTGTATAAGGGTATTGTCAAAACCATTAAGGATTTCGGCGCATTTGTCGAGGTCCTTCCTGGTACTGACGGCCTGGTGCATATCTCTGAACTGGATATCAAACGGGTGGCCAAGGTAACCGATGTCGTTCAGGAAGGTGACGAGATAGAGGTGAAGGTCCTGGATGTTGACAACAGGGGCCGGATCCGCCTGAGCCGAAAGGCCTTGATGTAATCTGTATCGATGTACAGGCGTTGAAAAAAGGCCGGTCCCGCAGGGAGCCGGCTTTTTTTGTTCACTGTCCGGGAGGGTGGCTGCTCAGCCGGACCTGCGAGGAGATATGGAAGAAAAATGTGTGTATTTGCGCTGGCTGGAACCTGAAAAAAATTCTGATCTTCCGTTGCCTGCGTATCATTCCGAACTGGCGGCCGGCATGGACATAGCTGCTGCCCTTGCCGGTCCGCTGATTCTTACGCCAGGGCAGATCGGCATCATCCCCACGGGTTTTGCTGTTGCTGTTCCCGAGGGGTATGAACTGCAGATCAGGCCGCGCAGCGGACTTGCCGTCAGACATGGTATAACCATTATAAACAGCCCTGGAACCATCGATGCGGACTATCGGGGTGAAATTCGGGTTGGGTTGATCAATCTGGGAAGCAGGGCCTTTACGCTCAATCGTGGTGACCGCATTGCGCAGATGATTCTGGCGCCGGTGATACGGGCGCGGCTGACAGTGGTCGCAGCGCTCAATGAGACTCAACGCGGCGACGGCGGCTTCGGCCATACGGGGGTCTGATGCAGTTTTCCGTCCTGGGAAGCGGCAGCCGCGGCAACAGTGTCTATATCGAGTCCGGTCGCACGGCGATCCTGATCGATAACGGTTTTTCCGGCAAGGAGGTCATAGCCAGGCTGAAGGCCATCGGCAAGGATCTTGAGGGGCTTGATGCAATCTTCGTGACCCATGACCACAACGATCATATCGGCGGAGTCGGGGTCCTGTCCCGGCGAGGCCGTATTCCCGTTTATGCCAATGAGGGGACCTTTCGTGGCGGCGACGGACGGTTGAAGGAGTTGTTCCAGCGCTGTGAATTTGCAACCGGCGATACGGTCGCCTTTCAAGATCTGGAGATCCGGTCTTTCCGAATCTCTCATGATACCCAAGATCCCGTTGGCTTTGTTATAGATACAGGCAATGCCCGGCTTGGCTGTTGCACAGACACCGGTAAGGTCACTCTTCTGATGAAGCAGCGTCTCCAGAATTGCCAGGGGCTGATTCTGGAATTCAATCACGACCTGCAGATGCTGGCCCAAGGGCCCTATTCCTTGCCTTTGCAGCAACGGGTCAGGTCAAGCCAGGGGCATCTTGCCAACAGTGATGCTGCAGCCTTTCTCCGTGATCTGCTGCATGACGGCCTGAAGCAGGTCGTATTGGCCCATTTGAGTGAGGCAAATAATCTGCCGGAACTGGCGATGCGGGAGGCGAGGCTGGCTGTCTCGCCCGAGAGCCTTGCTGCAATAGTTTTGGCGGAGCAGTCTCATCCCACCAGCCTGTTTTCCCTTTGATTTTCCTTGTGCTAGGCCAGGGCGATCCGTTCGTCCCTTGGCTTATCCGGGTTCTCTTTGTAGAGCAGCAGAGATTTGCCGATCAACTGGACCAGTTCGCCTCCGGTTCCAGCGGTTAAGGCCAGCACGGCATCCTGTTTGGCAACATTGCTGTTATTGCCTATCTTGATTTTGATCAGTTCATGATTTTTGAGCTCAAGCGCGGTGGCCTCGATGAGCTTCGGGCTTATCCCTTCTTTGCCGATGAGAATCACGGGTGAGAGGTGGTGCCCCAGACCTTTCAGATATTTCTTTTGCCTGCCGGTGAGTTTCTTCGTCTCTGTTTCTTCTGGTATATCCATACAATTTGTGTATCCTTGTTTTATGAGGTAAGTCGTTATCTTGTCCTGATTTTCGGGTTGGCGGCAGCCCCCTGTGCATACAGGAAGCTCCCCAGTCTTTGCGGCTCCGGCTACAATGGTCATAAAATCATGGATTGTAAAGGGGATGGGGATGTTTGCCGGTAAATAGGCGCTTCCGTGAGCATCGCCGCAGCCTTCCGGAAGACGTTCACGATATCGGTTGATTAGAGCCTTTCCCTTTTCCCCTGTTGGAGGTATACTTTTTCAATAATATTTCATTCATATCCGTCGTTTGCTGTTGACTTGAGGCAGAACTGATACAGGCTTGCGGAAAATCACTTTCTCGATCAGATGCATTATGGATACAACACTCGGCCTTTCCCGATTCTTTTTTGATAAGAACGATCATGATCTGTTGCATATCGTCAATGATGTCCTGAACCAGGATGCCGCAGATCATGGCGTCAAGGACATTCTGACGTCGTATCTGCACCCGCACGGGATCAAGGAGATGACAGCCTCCAGCGGGCTTCGGGTAGCCTATTCGGCCATTTATCTCCTCGGTTCTCTGGAAGTGGGTATGGCAAGCGAACGCATAAGCGCTCTGCGAGCTCTCCGGGACGAGGTCTTCTGCAGCTCCCAGCAGGGAAGCCTGCATAAAAACACGGCAAGAACCCTGCTTGAGATAATGAAGGAGCTTGTCCGCACCAAAGGGGATCTTGTCCGGCAACTTGAGCTTGCCCGCGATTTCCGCATGGCCACCTTTGGCAAACCCCGATTCATCAGAAGGCAACTGGCAAAATATCATCTTGTCGAGATGCCGGAAGACTGGAATCAGATCGCCTTCGATGATCATGTTCATGATGCGAATACCAAAGGGAGAAAGTCGCCGACCCATATGATCCTGGATGCCTGGATTAAAGGCATCCGGAGCGTCAATGTCATCTATTACAATCACATCAACAGGGAGGTGGCTGAGGAACTCTTGGAATCCGCAGGGATTATGGGGATATCCGTGCGGATCGCCATCGAATGCCAGGTCAGATTCCGGGGTCGCTACATAAAGCTTTTTCTTGCCCCGCGCGGATTTTCAGACCGGCAGGCCTTTCTCGATTTCCTGAACCGGGATGCCGTGCGGGACTTTATGGAGAAGGGACGAAAGGTCTCCGAATATCAGCAGCGCTATGTGTTCTCGGTGCTGGATGCATTTAACTGCAGCCACAGACTGGTTATAAACGAGGCCTACGGGATCGATCTTTCCCCGCTTTCCGTTGAGGGCTTCCTTGCCTTTGTGGGCAGCGGGCAGCCTTCGCTTTTCCACCTGGCAAAATACATCTATACCTGTCTGTCTCCTGAGATCCAGTCGGCGGCAGCCCGACTGAGTGGGAAATATCCTGACGCCAATGAGGATGGCCGGCTTCATATCAAACATGCCCTTGAAGTGATGGCTGCTCTGGATTCCGAGGCCATCATGGACGGATTCCTGCAGCCGGCCAGAAATCCCGGCATCCACAACCCCTTTGTGCCGCAGAATGGACAGGATGTTCCAGAACTGGCGTCGCTCTCCCCCGAAGCCCTGCTGGCTGAGGTCGCCGCCTTGAATGTCGGGGTGCGTGTCACCTTGAACCTGACCGGTCTGAACTCCGCCGATGTCCTTGAACTTCTGTATGACTGCAAGGGCAGGATCACGCATCTTGAAATCTTCAATCTCAGGGATCATGTCCTGGGAATCGCCTCGCATAACGCCAGGATCAACAGACTGCAACTGGCGATAAATCAAGGCAATGTCATCAAGCTGAAACGGGTTATCAATAGGATTATTCAAGATGCCGAGACCGGTGCTGATCCGGCTGAAGTCGCAGAGCGGCAGGTGAAACTCAGGGCCATCCTGCATGATATGCCGACCTTGCAGGGGTATTACAGGCACTCACCTCTACTGTCCAGGTTCGGTACCGACTCAACCGGGAGTTCCAGGAACCATTTCGGCATGGGCTTTGTTGTCAGGGATACCCTCCCGCGCAGGTCGCGGAAGATCCTTGACCGCGACCCCCTGCAGGCGCGCGTGCAGATCCCGATCCGGATGGCGGCAATGCTGCGGATTACATACATTCCCAAAAGTCAAGGCGGCGGACTCGGCGTATTTGAGAATTTCCGGATGGGGCAGTACGACGAATTGATCAATCGGCCCTTCGGGGCAGGATATGGCCGGGAGGAACGGAAAGATTGGGTCGTCAAGTTCTATTCCGCACATATGGAGCCCAACGGCAATCTTGCCCTTCTGGGCGGAATTCAATCGAGCCCCGAGGGGGGATTGCTGCCGCTTGAATCGAAAGGAGATCCAGCGCCGGTCCGCAGGGTTCCGGTGAGATATTTAAATACCCACCTGAAGAATGCCTTGAAGATTCTCGGTGGGTTTATCCCGGCCTTTGCCACCTTCGCTCTTACAAAGGACTGGTGGTTTCTTGCCTATTTCGGAGCCTTTATCTGGTTCGGCATCACGGGCGGCCGAAACATTATCCAGTCGGTGCTCGGCGGCGGCGGAATCAGAAGATCCCCCCTGCTGCGCTGGAATGACTATATCAGCTGGGACAGGCTGGCTGATTCACTGTTGTATACCGGTTTTTCAGTTCCGCTGCTTGATCTTGTCGTCAAGACGCTGATCATGGATAAGGTGTTCGGGGTGACTACCCAGACCAGCCCCCTTCTGCTCTATGCGGTGATGGCCGTGGCCAACGGAACGTATATTTCCGGCCACAATTTCTTGCGGGGCTTTCCCAGACAGGCGGTCTACGGCAATTTTTTCCGTTCAGTCGTATCGATTCCGCTGGCTGTTGTGCTGAATGGAGGGATCGGTCTGATTCTCAACATGGCAGGTGTCCCCGCCGTGCAGCCCGTTTTGCAGAAGTGGGCGGCTGTCATCTCCAAACTTGCCTCCGATTGTGCCGCCGCGCTTATCGAAGGGCTTACCGATCGCCTGACTAATATCAGCAGGCGTTTTATGGATTATTCCTATAAGATTGCCCAGATATTTGAGGTCTTCGCCAAACTTGAGGTGCTTTTTCCCGATGCCGACGTGGTCGAGTTGCTGGAATCTCCACAGGAGTTTCTCCGGATGATTGGGGATAAGCAACCGGAACTCGGTAAAATAGTAATAATAAATGCATTGGACCTCTTGTATATCTGGATGTATCAGCCTCGGGCTGAAAGCAGTCTGAATGCTATTATGCAGTCTATGAATCCGGAAGAGCGCAGAATCCTGCTTGCATCCCAATATGTTCTGAAACAGCAGCGGCAAATCAGCCAGCTTTTTGTCGATGAGGTTTTTGGAAAAAGATTTTCCAAGGCCCTTTCCTTTTATCTGGAGCGCTCCGAAGGGTATTTACTTTCCCTCAGGGAGATGCAAATGAAATATCAGACAAATGAAGTGGAAGAGGTTCTGGAAAATACATAAATTCTACTCGTACCCAACTCGTAAAGGAGCTTCCATGGACCAACAGAAAATACGGCTCTACGCATTGACAACATGCGAATACTGCAAATCTTTGAAGAGATTGCTCACGGAACTTGCACCTTGGTTCGAGGCCGTTGAGGTCGACGTGCTGTCCCGGGATGAACGGAAACAGACCATTGAAGAACTGAAAAAGGTCAATCCTTCCTGTTCTTTTCCCACGACGGTCATCGGAGATCTGGCGATCATCGGCTATAAGGTTCAGGAAATTAAAGAGGCCTTGGGGGTCCGTTCGGAAGTTGACGAACTGTATGAAAAGCTCAAAGGCATCAATGAGAAAAAAGGATACTTTTTCAACGGGAACAGGGAAAAGACATTTGAACTGCTCCGGGGGCTTCTGGTCAACAAGGACCGGTACGGGTACATGGCTTGTCCGTGCAGACTGGCATTGGGTGACAGAGACATAGACAGGGATATAATCTGTCCGTGTGCGTATCGGGAACCCGACGTTAAAGAATTCGGCGCCTGTTATTGCGGGCTTTACGTGAGCGAGGACTGGAATGCCGGAAGCAGAGAAAAGGTTCCCGTCCCGGAAAGAAGGTCCTCCGATATGTATTGATAGTCCTTCTTGTGGAGAGGAGAATGCAGGATCATGTTGCAAACGTTTCTCCAACCAGCATGGCTGGAGCGGAATGACCAGCCTGGGCGAAACAGGAAGGCTTGTCGTTTCAGTATGGACAGGCCAGCATCAAAGCGAGACTTTCATATAAAAGCGTACATCCGGGCACAACATGAGCCTGTACAGGACTGGCTCAGAATATTTACTTCAACAATAGGTTCAAAAAAACATGGATACAGCAGTTTCCTCAACAGAAAATACCAGTGATACAGAGAGTGAAAATGTCCGGTGTCTGATCATCGGCTCAGGCCCTGCCGGTTGCACAGCAGCCATATATGCCTCACGGGCCAATTTGGCCCCGGTGCTTTATGAGGGGTTACAACCTGGTGGACAACTGACGACTACTTCGGAGGTGGAGAATTTCCCCGGGTATCCCGATGGAGCCACCGGCCCGGAAATCATGGAGCAATTTAAAAAGCAGGCAGGCCGTTTTGGCGCTGAATTTCGCTGGGGGGAGGCCACTGATGTAGACCTGAGCGTCAGGCCTTTCAAAGTTACCATTGATAGTACAAAGGTCATCCTAGCGGAAACGCTAATTATTTCAACGGGTGCCTCTGCAAAATATTTAGGGCTTGAGGATGAGAAAAAATACGCCGGTGGTGGTGTTTCTGCCTGTGCTACCTGCGATGGGTTTTTCTTTCGCGGCAGGGATGTGGCTGTCGTCGGAGGTGGTGATACCGCTGCGGAAGAGGCTCTCTATCTTGGTAATTTCTGCAATAAGGTCTATCTGATTGTCAGAAGGAATGAGTTGCGGGCATCCAAGGTGATGCGGGACAGGGTGATGAAGTCCCAGAAGATAGAGGTCTTGTGGGAACATCAGACCAAGGGGCTTTTGGGCAACAAGGTCGTGGAAGGGGCTGTTCTCTGGTACAAAAAGGGGACGCCTGAGGAGAAAGAGGTGACTATCAAAATTGATGGATTTTTCCTCGCTATCGGCCATCGACCCAATTCGAGTGTTTTTAAGAAGTATATCGAAACGGATGAGGTCGGGTATATCAAGACCATTCCCGGAACACCGAAGACAAATATTCCGGGAGTCTTTGCCTGTGGAGATGTGCAGGACAAAGTGTACAGGCAGGCCGTTACAGCGGCGGGATCGGGATGTATGGCTGCAATTGAGGCGGAAAGATTTCTGGCGGAGCAGGAATAATTTCTTTTATATGAAAGTCTCCCAAGATCAACGGTCTCGCCTTGCCGAAGTTGCGAGCTTTCATGTTTTGTTGGGGCTGGCCAACCTGGTCCAGCCATGCTGGTTAGATATCCCCCGGCTTTGCCGGTGGTTACGTACTTGAGAGACTGCCGGGGATGCTTGCACCTCCCGGCAGAGAAGAACTTTTAGAGAACTTTGTTACCATTTCTTTCAGCTACAAGGGAATTTGGTTCCTTGAGCCGCAGCTTTTCACCTGGATGGATTGCATCAGATTTCAGATTGTTCCATCCTTTTATTTCGTTGGGCGAGGTTTTGAACTTTTGCGAGATTGTCCAGAGGGTGTCCCCGTCGGCAATTTTGTACCATTTGAACGCATCCGTTGCTGTCTGGGCAGAGAGCTTTTTCTGAGGCGGCATGCTGCTCACAGTGTTTTCAACCCGGCTTGCAAGCACTGCAGACCTGACTTGGGCATGTGAAACACTGGCGGTAACCGGTCTCGTCTCTTTTTTCTCGCTGCTCTGATCGGTAACTTCCGGATCATTCTGGGCAATGACCTCATTTTTATCACGGGCCAGCTGATAGTGTGAGACATAGACAGGTATCAGCACACGCTGTCCGGAAGCCAGTCGCTGCTTTTTGAGATGATTTGCCTTGAGCAGGGCAATCTCAGGGACATTATATTTCTTGCTGATAGAGAGCAGAGAATCGTGGCGACCTGCGATGTGAGTTTTATATTCAGTGCTGACCACGGTACGCAGACGAGGAAGATTATTGAGAGCGATGCTCCGTGTGCCCGATGGGATTTTCACCAGATATTTGCGATCATTCGAGGGGGTCTTGCCAGCGATTAATTCAAGGTTCAACGCCTGAATTTCCTCTTTGCTGCTGTTGGTTACAAGGGCAATTCCTTCCAAGCCGATTCCAGGGCCCACTTCCAGTGTGTCGTTTGTCGGCTGGGAAGCGTACTGGATATCAGTGAAGCCGTATCGTTCCGGATCCTTGGCAATAATTATAGCCGCCATAAGCTGAGGCACATAACGAACGGTTTCAAGGCTGAGATATTGCTTGCTGGCAAGATCCCAGAAATTATTGACATTAAATTTTTTGATCCCGGTTCCTATCTTGCCTGCGCCGGCATTGTAGGAAGCCACTGCCAGGTTCCAGTCACCAAACTGACGATAGAGATCGCCGAGCATTGCAACTGCCGCCTTCGTTGATTTTTCCGCATCACGCCTTTCATCGACATAACTATCGATTCTGAGGTCGTATTGGCGACCCGTTTCTGTCATAAATTGCCAAAGACCGATGGCCTGCGCGCTGGAGCATGCCTTCTGGTTAAATCCACTTTCAATCATCGACAGATACGCAAGATCAAGAGGAAGACCTGCTGATTTCAGTTCGCGCTGCATCATGGGCAAATAACGTTTCGATCTGCTGAGCCAGATGGCAAAGGGCTTCCTCTGCTCATTCTGAAAAAAATCGATATACATTTGCACCTGTCTGTTCATCGTCAACGGAAAATCTGACTGAATCGAATACCCGTTTGCATCTGAAAGTATTTGCTTGCCATTCTCCCAGGATCCTGTACGGCGCAGGGCATCGAGTTCCTGGTTGAGACGTGCCTCAGACTCGCTTGTGGCGGAGATGTCAGCGGAATCATCAGACGAATTGATAGATGAACGTATGCTCCTTGTTTCAAGAGCAGAGGTGGAAATTGAAGTAGGCGATTGAATATCGGAACATGCCGATAAGAAAGAGGAGCCGACAATTACTGCTAGGAGGACAGAAAATCTCTTATGTAGTTGAATCATTGGACTCTTTTGCGTTTAGAGTTGAGTTTCCTTATAATAAATGAAAACAGAGAGGATTATTACAGAAGCCTGTTGAGATATCTTCAGTAACAATGTACATTCACCATTATTAAAATGGACTCAAAAAACATATATCATTTAGACCAGAATGAAGATCGAATTGCAAGAAAAAATGAACTGCATTCACTCTATTCACTCTATTATCCTGCAGTGTCAGCCATCTGCATCAGTTTTTTACAACTTAACCTGACATGATAAAAAAGATATTGTATTTCCTCTTTGCCGCGGGTGTTATGGCCTGTGCCGGCGGTGCTGTGGCGTTCTATTGGGTTATAGTCCTTCATCCCGGACAGGAAATTGATCAAGATAATATTCGTCGTATTCTCGGAAAGGAGAGCCCTGTTCTCTACAGTGACGGAGTAACGCGGCTCGGTGTTTTTTTCGATGAAGCCCATCGCCAGTATATTCCATTTAACCGGATTCCCAAGGATTTCGTCAATGCTTTGGTAGCCTCCGAGGACGAGAAGTTTTTTAGTCATTTCGGGTTCGATCCCCTGGGCATCCTCAGGGCGGCGATAAACAATTTCATTGCCGGGAGAACGGTTCAGGGCGGCAGCACGTTGACACAGCAGACCGCGAAAAACCTTTTTAAACGCACCGACCGGACTTGGGCAGCCAAATTCAAAGAGCTGATCTTCGCCTTGCGTCTGGAGCATCGGTATTCGAAAGAAAAGATCTTTGAGTTTTATGCGAATCAGTTTTTTGTGAGCGGCAACGCTGTCGGACTCGGGGTCGCCGCGCGCTACTACTTCAATAAGCTGCCCGAGGATTTGACCCTTGTCGAGTGCGCTTTCATAGCCGGCAGCGTCAAAAGGCCGAATTATTACAATCCTTTTGTGCAAAAAGATGACCAGTCAGCTGATAATGCACGGAAAAGGGCCAAGGCCAGGGCGGGCTACGTCCTTGATCGGATGTTTGATCTGGGGATGATCCAGAAGGATCAATATGAGGCGGCCAAGAACCAGGAGATTGATTTCGACAAAGGGAAGGTCGGATATTCGTTGGATTATGTCATGGAGTTGGTGAGAGAAGCCGTTTCCACTTCAGAGGTTCTCGATGCCCTCGCCGCCCATGATATCACCAATCTGGCCACATCCGGAGTCCGTATCATCACGACGGTGGATAAAACCCTGCAGGGGAAAACCCTGTCGGCGCTCAGGCATGAGCTTTCCCAGTTGGATGTGCGCCTGCGGGGATATAATCGGGATGAGGTTCAGGACGAGTTAAAGAAGGTCGATTACGACGGTGATGCCACGGTGGTGGAAGGGGCCTTTCTTCCGGGAGTCATTACAAAGATTTCTGCTGGCGGCTCCCCCTCGGTTGAGGTGAGCCTGGACGGCAAACTCGGCAATGGAACTATAGATCGGGAAGGACTGAAAAGCCTTGCCGAGGCCTTGGGAAAGCGGCCGCGTCAGACCACCGGGGATGCTTCTGCCAGGGATTATGCCGTTCTGCTTGGGCAGCTGAAAGAACAGGACCATGTCTGGGTGAGTATCAGAGGACTGGAGCCTGAAGGGAAGATCCTTCTTAACCTTGAAAAATATCCAGAGGTTGAGGGCGGAGCTCTTGTGTTGCAGGATGGGCGCATCAAGGCCGTCGCCGGCGGTGTTGAAAATAGATTCTTTAACCGGGCTATCTATGCCAAACGGACCATGGGATCATCCTTTAAGCCGTTTGTGTTTACTGCCGCTCTGCAGTTGGGATGGAATGCGGCTGATGCCTTATCGAATGCCCGTGATGTCTTTGTCTTTCAGAACCAGGCCTATTTCCCGCGGCCGGATCATGTGTCTCCCTTTGATAATGTTTCTATGAGCTGGGCCGGGGTGGACTCTGAAAACCTTGCCGCTGTCTGGCTCACGTATCATCTCTGTGATAAATTGAATGAGGCTCAATTCAAGGAGGTCGCCGCTCATGTGGGACTGGCTCCCAAGGTTTCAGCCTCCGGAGAAGAGGAGTCGTATAATAGTTACAAGGCGCGGATCAGGGACACCTATGGCATCATTATCGATGATAAGGCCTTGGCGCAAGCGGCCTTTTACAGCGCTCTTGCCAACAGCGAGACCGATTTTATCTTTGCTGACAAGCTGGATGAGTATAAGCAGCTTAAAAAATTACATTACGGTCAGGGGTTTGAAGGCGTCAGAGATCAGGATGGAGATAACGGCGGCGCGGAAGACAGGCAGGAAGCCAGCCTGCGAGAGAAATCCCTCAACAGAAGTTTTTTTGCTCTGCAATCGTTGAAAAAAGATCTGGATGCCTACAAAAAAGGACTTGAGGGGGCCTTATCTGGCGCTGAACCGGGAGGGAACCTTACAGAGGAGCCCCTGGCCTTTGATGCCGAAGTCACGAGCGGCGTCCTCTGCTATGACAGTTTCCAGAACCGCTATAGTTTCGAAAATCGAAGCGAGCTGCCGGGAAATATGGTCCCGGTGAACAGGGTGAATCTGCAGGCCTTGCTGCAGGGTCTGGATCAAGCCGGGAGGAAGAGTTTCTGGGACAAGGTGTATATAAAATCGACTGTCAGCCTGGCCGCATTCGAGATCCTGGATAACCAGATCAATACTGAGATTGCCCGCCTGAAACAGTTGCCCGCCTACAATCTGGACGTCCTCTCCTCCGTCAGGGATTTCAGGATTCTGGTCGGTCTTCAGTATCTCGTTGAACTGGGCCATCAGATGGGTTTGAAGAGTAAATTAGACCCGATCCTGTCTTTTCCTCTCGGTTCCAATGTCGTCACACTTCTGGAGGCAACGCGTATGTATGAAGGGATCGTGACCGGCGCGGTGTCCGTCTATGGTGAGCAAAGCCAGGGGAATAGCGATGTGCTGGCGGTAATCGATCATATTGAGTCTGCGACCGGCGAGGTTCTGTACAGGCCCAAAAAAATCACAACGCATCCGCTTGCGCCTCAAACCTCCCTGACCGTCGGTCATATCCTTGAAAATGTTATCAAATACGGGACGGGTAAATATGCGGACAAGGCTGTCAGAATGATAGGCAAGGACGGAAAGACCATAAATACTCCCGTTCCTCTGCTGGGAAAAACAGGAACGGCCAACAACTATGCCAATGCCTCTTTCTTCGGGTATCTTCCGGGACCTGCCGATGGGCAGTCCGGAGCCATGCCCATCAGCGGAGGGGTTGCCGTCGGGACATATGTGGGTTTTGACGACAATAAACCGATGAAAGAAGGGGGGATTCGTGTGACTGGGGCCGTGGGTGCCTTGCCGACCTGGACCGATATTGTCAATACCGTCTTATGGGAGCGCGGCTATGGTCAGAATCTCAACCAGGCCGAAATGCCCCGCAGCGGTTTGATAGTCAAGCGCGATGATTTGAAGCAGATCAATGTGGCGGTCCGTACAGATAATGGAGGCCTTCCTGTCAAGCCCATTTACCCGGTCGATGAGCATGACCGGTATATGCCATCGATCATGACCTTCGGGACATTTGATGAATCGGGGGATTTTGAACCTGCCAGAGAATTCAGGCCATTTTGGAGGATTTCTGAGCAGGAGGGGCCGGAAATACCGCAGTAAGTGGACACTGCCAGGCCCGCTTCAGCCGTAAGGTGTACGGTGCCGGAGTACTGCGGGTTTGTGAGAAAGAGTTGTGAGACGCTGAGCCGGAGAGAGATATGGGAAAAGACGACAGACGGCAGTTTACGAGGCGGGACAGACAGAGCATTGTCCATTTTCAGGTCATCGAATCCCCCGATATTCCAGATAATGATAAAGAAGGGATGGTGAAGGACTACAGCGAGGGGGGAATCCGTTTTTCCACTAAGGAGCCCCTGGGGAAAAACACCAGAATCTCTATCAAGTTTGAATCCGAGGAGTGGGGAAAGGATCTGACGGTGGTCTACAGGGATCCAAATCACAGCCTGCTGGATGTGATCGGGTCGGTCATGTGGTGTCTGGAAAGTCAGGAAAGCCCCGGTGAATACGAGATAGGGACGCGGTTTATTGACGAAGTGGAGCACTGACCTTTCCAGGTGCGTTTTCCTGTGTCCTGCCCCGGGGCCCTCAAGACCCGGATTTGTCGATTTCGTTCCCTTCTCCTTCTCCTTCAAAGGTTGCTTGAAATTTTTGTAAATAGGGTTAGTGTAAGCGGAAAAGATCTATGGCCCCTTATTTTATAACCTTTGGGAAACATCATGATTTCATATAAATATATTCTTACTGCAGGTTTGCTTGCCCTTCTTCTCACCGGATGCGCCCCCTCCCTGAAAAGTCCTGTTTCATCGAGACCGGATACGTCGAATATACAACAGGAGGGGCAGACGCCAGGCACCTTTGACACCTCCACCCCTGACAAGCGGGGGCGGAGACCGCCCGTTAAACCGGAGCTTGACCAGTTCTCCGCGGATCCAAATGCCCAGTCTGTGGATGATAAAATGCGGTTTCTCATTCCGTCGACCAAGTTTATCAATAACCGTATCATCGAATATCAAAAGAAACTTGACAGATGGAAGGAAATTGACAGTCAGGCCGCAACCTTGAATCTTAACCGGGAAGATACGGAGAAGATGGCCCGCTGTTTTGGGGACATCCAGAAAATTATGAATGGATATAGTCATGTACATGATCTTATCCAGCAGATAGACACGATAAATCCAGCCCTGATCAATGAGGATGAAATCCTGGAGCTCCAGAAGGCCGATATCGCCTTCATGGAAGGGGATTGTAACCGGATATTGACTGCCGCCCCTTTGGAGAAAACCCAGGTGCAGCCGAAACCGCCTCAAAAGCCTTCGGCTGGTCTTTCCCAGATGGAAGTCCTTATCAAGCAGCATTCAGACAACAGGGAATATGAGGCGGTGGCGCAGACGTGGAGCAAGATACCTGATGGCCAGCTGAGAGATCTCTCCCTGCAGACCAAAATAGCCTATGGAAACGCACTGATGTATCTGCATCAGGAAGAGAAGGCGGCTGAGGTTTATCAACAGATTGTAGATCAGGTCGCAAACTCCAATGATCAGAAAACTGATCTTCTTTCCTTGCGCAAGACCCTTGCTGACTTGTATACAGCTTCGGGAAATTATCCTGCAGCCCAGAAGCAGTATATGAGTATAGAAAAGGAGTATCAAGACCTCGGCAAGGCCGATGACTGGTCAAAGACCCATTTGAGTATTCTTGAACATAATGACAAAAGCAGTCCGGAGCTGACTCAATACTCTGGAATATTGCGAAATTACATGGGATATATCCCTGAGCAGGACGGCTATAAAATTGTCTGGCAGGCTGATAAGTTCTTGAAGGCCTACCCGAATTCGGAGGTTGCAGCCAATGTTGAGATGATCAAGGCCGAGGCCGGGAAGCGCGCGGGCGGGTGGTTTAACGGGATTCTTGCGGATGTTGATAAACTGGCGGCGGATAAAAACTATGCGGATGCCATTAAAAAACTCCAAAGTATCCCAGAGGATATCCTCAGTCCTGAGCAGAGATTAGGAGTCAGAGATAAAACCGATGCTCTGTCCCTTTCCAATGCGGTGGAGCGGGAGACCGTCAAGATCGGCAAGAGCCAGGATCTTCAACGACGCTGGAATGATGGGATGGGATTGGTCGATGCCGGAAAATTTGATGAGGCTGTAAAGGTCTTCAGTGACATGCAGGGCACGGAATATGCCTCCAAAGCCATAGACGAAATCAAGGAAATATCAACTCTTGCAGCTAAAGCACAGAGGAGGAAGGCGGCGGAGCTCTTCATCCGGTATACAAAGACGACCGATCCGGAAAACAAAATGAAGCTTTTGGTCGAATCGCGGAATCTCCTTGCCGATATCCTTGTAAAGTACCCGAATATAGATTTTACCGATAAAGTTTCGGACAATCTGAAGAGGGTTGATGCGGAAATACGGGCTCAGGAGCAGAAATCTCCTGCTGGTGGGCAGGCTGCAGCCTCTCCGTCTGTGAACCTGCCCGATGTTTCCGCTGATCAAAAAAATCCGTAAATATTCGCGGATCCCGAAAGGATTTGAAAAGAGGCTGATCCTGGTGGGGACGGGCTTCTCCTTACGTGGAGGTCCAGCGGTTTTTGACCATGAAATAGAGGACCGGAACGGCCATTCTGCTGACAAGAAGAGAGGCTATTTCGCCGAACATCAATGAAATGGCAAGTCCTTGAAAGATCGGATCAGCCAGGATTACCGATGCGCCGACAACAACTGCCAGGGCTGTCAGCAGCATAGGCCGGAAACGGACAGCGCCGGCTTCGGTGACGGCCTTTGCCAGCGGCAGACCATGCTGCAAGCGCAGTTCAATGAAATCCACCAGGATAATTGAGTTCCGCACGACGATTCCCGCGCCTGCCATGAATCCGATCATGGAGGTGGCCGTGAAGAAGGCATGCAGCGCCCAGTGGGCGGGCAGGATGCCGATGAGTGAAAAGGGAATTGCCGCCATGACCACCAGCGGGGTGATGTAGTCCTTAAACCAGCCCACCATCAGCATATAAATCAGGACCATAACGACACAGAAGGCAAGCCCCAGATCCCGGAAGACCTCCAGGGTAATATGCCATTCTCCGTCCCATTTGATACTCGGTTCCTTCTCGGTGAATGGCTGATTCAGATTGTATAGTTCTATCGGTTTCTCCGTTCCCCCGTACTCCCGGCCATTCAACGCCGCCAGCTGCCTGTTCATTTTCAGAATGGCGTAGACCGGGCTTTCGATCGCTCCGGCCACATCGCCCGTGACATAGATGACGGGCTTCAGATTCTTGCGGTAGATGGGTTGCTCGACCGGCTCATCGGTCACATGTACAAGCTCCCGGAGGGGGACCAGGGCCGTTGCCGGTCCCGATTCCGGGCGCAGGGAGATATCGAGCAGCGAGTCGACCCTGGCCCGCAGGGCGCGAGGCAGTTCCAGGACCATGTTGATCTCTTCCTTGTCCGCGGGTTGATGGAAGAGGTCGATGGCAGTGCCTGACAAGGCCATGCGAATGACCCTGGTGATCTGTTCTTCCGAAATTCCGTTCAAGGCTGCTTTTTCCTTGTCCACCCTGATGGTTTTCCTGATTCGGTCGGTCTGCCGGTACCAGTCCACATCGACGACCCCGTCGGTGGCCGAAAAAATCTGTTTCACCTTTTCTGCCAGCTTGACCCTGTCTGCATCATCAGGGCCATAGATCTCCGCCACCAGGGTCTGCAGAACCGGAGGGCCGGGCGGAACTTCAGCCACCGCCAGAGTGGCGCCGTATTTTTTTGCAATCAGGGCAATTGCAGGCCGGATGCGTTTGGCGATATCATGGCTCTGGGCGTCTCGCTCGCCTTTGGGGCGCAGGTTGACCTGGATATCTGCGACAGCAGGGCCTGTGCGCAAGAAGTAATGCCGTACCAATCCGTTGAAATTATAGGGTGAAGCCGTGCCTGCATAGATCTGATAATTCAGCACTGCCGGATCCTTGCTGATGCTCTCGGCCATCTCCATGGCGACATTTGCGGTCTGCTCCAAAGGAGATCCTTCAGGCATATTCAGGATGATCTGGAATTCGCTCTTATTGTCGAAAGGCAGCATTTTGACCTTGACCAGGCCGAGGGCGACAAGGGAGCAACTGGCCAGGAGCAGGGAGATGATGACGATAAAGAAGACGATCCTCCACCTGCTGTGCGACAGGAGAGGATCCATGATCCGGTGGTAGAGTCTGGTAAGGAAATCGTCGGGGCTGGCCTCCTGGCCGCTCCGGGTATGAAGACGGCCTCGTTTCAGGATACGCGCTGCCGCAAAAGGGGTTACTGTAAAGGCGATAAAGAGGGAGAAGAGCATGGCCGCCGAGGCGCCGATGGGGATAGGGCGCATGTAGGGCCCCATGAGGCCGCCGACGAAGGCCATGGGAAGGATTGCGGCGATGACCGCCCATGTAGCCAGGATGGTGGGGTTCCCGACTTCCGAGACCGCATCCACTGCCACCTGGACCATCGGCCTTCCGGCATTTTCGGGAAGGCGCTGGTGGCGCACGATGTTTTCGACCACGACGATGGCGTCATCCACCAGGATACCTATTGAAAAAATCAATGCAAACAGGGTGATACGGTTCAGGGTGTAGCCATAGAGATAGAAGATCAGCAGCGTCAGGGCCAGGGTCGAGGGAATGGCCAGCAGGACGACGAGGGATTCCCGCCATCCCAGAAAAAGGAGGATGAGCAGGGCCACTCCGAAGACGGCGATGCCCATATGCAGCAGCAGTTCATTAGATTTATCGGCGGCAGTCGCCCCGTAATTCCTGGTTACGGTCACCGTGATATCGGGGGGGATGAGACTTCCTTTCAGGCCGTCCACCTTTTTTAAGACCGCCTGCACAACCTGCACGGCATTGGCTCCAGGCCGTTTGGCAATGGAGAGCGTCACCGCGGCCTCTTTGCTTTCCGATTCCGAGTTGCCGAAGAGGACGTAGTTGTCAGGCTCCTCGGGGCCATCGGCGATCCTGGCCACCTCGCTGAGGTAAACAGGCCTGCCGCTGGTGACTCCAATGACAATCCTTCCAATCTGGTCCGCATCCGTGAGAAACTCTCCGGTTCGGACCAGAAACTCACGGTTCATGGAGTCGAGCCCCCCTGTATACGACTGCAGGTTGGCAGCCTTCAGACGGGCAGCCAGATCGTCCACCGTCAGGTTCCTTGCGGACAGCAGCAGAGGATCAAAAAGAATCCGGACCTCCCGTCGCGTCCCTCCGATCAGTTTGGTCTCGGCGACATCATGGATATTTTTGACCGCATCGTCGACCTGGGCCGCCAGCCGTCGGAGCATGTAATGGTCATAGGCCGAGCTGTGAAAGGTCAGCGCCAGGACGGGAACATCATCGATGGTGTGCGGCTTGATCAGGGGGTGTGAGACCGAAAGGGGGATACGGTCGAAATTCATGGCCAGCTTCTGGTTCAACCGGACAATGGAACTCTCCAGGTCGGCTCCGACAAAAAATCTCACCACCAGAAGACTCTGGCCAGGCATGGAGGTGGAGTAGATATATTCAACTCCTGGAAGTTCATAGAGGAGTTTCTCCATGGGGATTGAAAGCCGTTCCTCGACTTCCTTCGGTGACGCTCCGGGCATGGACACCATCACGTCGATCATCGGGACCCGGATCTGGGGCTCCTCCTCTCTGGGGAGGAGGATGACGGCGAGAAGCCCCAGAAGCAGGGAGGCAATGATGGCCAGCGGGGTCAGCTTCGAGGCGACGAACATGGAGGCGATCCGGCCGGCAAATCCGGTTTTTGGGGCTGTGTCGGAGTTCATTCTCTTTGCTTCATTGGTTGGTATTCTCTTGATATGTGACTGTTTATGCAAGTGACTATTCACAAGGAAAGCCTCTTCCGAAGGGGGAGATCTTTCCGTTTACCGGGTGACGGCCTGGCCGTCCGTGAGATTTCCGCCTCCCGAGACTACGACCTCATCGCCGGGGAAAAGACCCGTCAGAATCTCAGTCTTGCCGTTTGCAGCTAAACCGGTCCGCACCAGTCGAAGCTGCGCCTTGCCCTCTTGAACAACAAAGGCCCTCTCCATCTGGCCGAAGGGAATGATCGCAGATGCCGGAATACGTATGGCATTTTCCGTCCTGTCAGGAAAACGGAGCCTGGCGAACTGTCCTGAGCGGATATCCGGCAGGGCCGGCAGGGAGAGTTTGACAGGGGTTGTCCGGGAGGCGGGATCGGCAGCGGGAGAGATTTCCACGATCCTGCCGGTTCCCGAAAACCCAGCCGCCGGAATAAGAACGGGGATTTCCTCGCCTATCCGCGTCTTCGGAAGAACGGATTCAGGAACATCGGCGGCAATCTGAAGCTTCTGCTGGCCTTCAATCTCCAGCAGGGGTTTTCCGGGGACCGCAAGATCGCCTGGATTGGCGAATTTTTTGGTGACGATACCAGGGAAGGGGGCGGTAATTGTGCTGTAATCGAGCATGGTCTGCGCCTCCTGCACCGAGGCAAGGATGATGCGCCGGGTGTCTTCAAGCGACTTGACCGTCTCCGGAGTCGACGCATTCTTTTCCAGAAGGCCTCTTTCCCGCTCGTAGTTCCGTTGAGCTTGAGCCAGGCGGGCCTTAGCCTCCTGCAGGCGTGTGAAAATTTCCGCGGCGTTTATCCTGACCAGCAGATCGCCTGCCTTCACCTGTGAGCCTGGGATAACAGGTATTTCAGTGATGTGACCGCTGATCCTTGCCGCGATTACCGCCCGGTCTGCGGCCTGAATCGTCCCCGTGATCTCCAAGGCGGATGGGGATTCTTCAGGATGAATGGTGATGGTCTGAACAGCAATGGCTGCCTGAACCCGGCTTGCGGCCGGACGTTGTTCTTTGCAGCCGGTCAGAATAAAAAAACAGAAAAGAAAGACAGGCAGGCAGCCTGCGACGTGCCGTGGCTGTTTCATTCTTGTTTCTCCCGTGAATTTTCTGTGATCTGTTCAAATTGCGGCAAGCCGGCGGCTCTTCGGAGATACGCTGTGGCGGTTTGCTGCATGGCTCTGGCGGCGGACTGCCGGACAAGGGCGTCGGTCAGGCGTTTTTCGACCTCAATCAGCTCTGATGAGAGGATCAGGCCGCCCTGAAAGCGCACCCTGTCCAGACGGGCGCTTTCTGATGCGGCGTTGACCATCTTCTCTGTGACCAGAAGCCGCTGCTGCGCCTGTTTAAACGTAAGCTCGGCCTGTTGCAGCTCAAGATTCAGCGCCAGCTCAGTCTTCAATTGCTGTTCTTTCAATTCAGAGAGCCGGGAACGGGCTGCGGCGATTTCAGCCTGGGTGCGGTCTCCATCAAAAAGGGTATAGTTGACCCGGACTCCGGCCATCCACGAGTCGCCTGTGCCTGCTAAAACGGTCCCTCTGTCATCCTGATAGCTGGCAAAGCCGTCCAGCGTCGGGTTCTTTTTCCCCTGTGCCTTCCGGACTTCGGCTTCAGCTGCCTTGATGGCATTTTCCAGAACCCGGAGTTCCGGACGGCGTGTATAATCCAGGGTTTCGGGAAGCGGCTGATCCGCTGAACCCCGGAGTTCGAAGGCCCAATTTCCGGGGGGAAGGCCGAGTACCGTGAGGAAGCCGCGTTTCGAAAACTCCAGGGCATGCTGCGCCTGGATCAGGTCTTCACCGGCAGCCGCCTCCTGCGCCTCAAGATTCAGAAGATCGGCCTTCAACACTGTACCTGCTTCGTAACGGGTCCTGGCCACGGTCAGAGACGACCCGATGGCCTTCAGGGAGGATTGCCTGGCTGTGACCGTCTCCTGGTTCTGGATGATACTCAGAAAAAGACGAACGACTTCGAATCCAAGCTGTTGGCGGATTGCTTCAAAGTTGGCTGCGGCGCTGCTCCTGTCCGCCTGGGCGGCCTCCACGGCTGCCTGGTCTTGCCCTCCGTTATAGAGGCGGTATTGCGCCTGGATCTTGAAATTCAGGTCGTCGGTCCGGCCTGGATTGTTGAAATCAACGGTATTGCTGAATTTCCCCTGATTAAGGATATTACCGAAGGAATACATGGGATTATCGGTCTGGGCATATTCGGAGCTGAGAGTAAGTACAGGCGAAAACCGGGATTGGGCTTCGGCAATCACAGCCTCGGCTGAGACGATCTTCTGCTGCGCGATCAGGCTGTCCGGACTGTTTTTCAAGGCAAAGCTGACAGCCCCATCAGCTGTCCAGACCTGCGGTATCTCCTGATCGCCTATCCTTTCCGCTGCCTTGAGAGGCAGAGGAAGAAGAAGCATGATCATGAAGAGGATGATCGGTTTGTCCATACTTTTTTCCTTTTAAAACACGGGAAGATAGAAGGTGCAACGCAAGAATTTAATTAAATTATTAAATGTAGATTAGTACTTCTGCTGACAATTGTCAAAAAAAAATCCTATCCATCCTGGAGAAGACCGCTGTCTGGAAGGTTTCAGGGGAAAGAGCGAATTCAGGCCCAGTGGCGCTCTTTGGCAGCGGGGCAAAGGGGAAAGAGAGGGGATATGGAAGACTTGTGCATCGGGATGGCGAAAATCCAGGGGGGGAGCATGGAGAGGATGGGGCGCTTCTAGATTCCATGCCGCTATTTTCCTTGGGCTTTTTTGAGTTTCCGCCAGAGAGAGACGCGGTCGATTCCCAGGAGTTTCGCCGCCTTCGTTTTGTTTCCGGCGACTGAGCTCAGTATAGAGAGGATATGCTCTCTCTCGTTATGTTCAAGAGTCTGCTCGTTGAGGGGATGAGGCGAGGTGTTGTGTGTCGGATGGCTCTTCAGCGTTGATGGCAGGTGATGCGCATGTATCACCGATCCGGTGCAAACCGCATGGGAATATTCGATTATATTCATAAGTTCTCTGACGTTTCCCGGATAGTTGTAGCCATGGAGAAGGGCTAATGCTTCAGGATCTATGGACTGTGCTTTCCCCTTGCTGTCCAGAAAATGACGGACGAGCAAGGGGATATCCTCTTTTCTCTGCCGGAGCGGTGGAATATGTAAAGAGATCACGTTGAGCCGGTAATAAAGATCCTGGCGGAAACGGCCGGAACGGGACTCCTCCTGAAGGTCGAGATTCGTGGATGCCAGTATGCGGATATCGAGAGCAATTTCTCCTGCTCCATCGCTCCGGCGCAGCTTTTTCTCCTGCAAAATTCGAAGGAGCTTGATCTGGGACGCCATGGGCATCTCTCCGATTTCATCGAAGAGGACAATGCCTCCATCGGCAGATTCCAGCAGTCCCTGCCATGATCTGCCGGTGCCTGTTGAAGCGTCGTCTCCGAATACCTCATCGGCGATGGGTTTCTCGCTCAAGGAAGCGCAGTTGATGGGAAGGAACCTCTTCTGCGCCCGAGGACCGAATTCATGGATGAGCCGGGCAACCAGTTCCTTTCCTGTCCCTGTTTCACCGGTGATGACCACATGACTGTGCAACTGCGCTATCTGGAAAATCGTATTCTTCAGCTTGATGATGGCAGGGGTCTGTCCGATGAACAGAGAGGTCCCTTTTTTTGCCTCAATCTCTTGCCGCAACCGCATGATTTCGTTTTTTAATGAGTTTTTTTCCAGGGCCTTCTTCACAAGTTGAAGCAGTTCGTTGAGTTTGATGGGTTTGGAAAGAAAATAGAACGCCCCGTTGGCCATGATTTCCACAGCATCATTGACAGTTGCGTAGCCGGTGACCACGATGACTTCTACGTCCGGCAGCCGTTTTTTGGCTGTGATCATAACCTGCACACCGTCCACATCCGCCATTTTTAAATCGGTTATTATCAGGTCAAAATGTTGTTGCTCCAGCAGGTCGATTGCAGTACGGCCGTCAGCCGCAGCGGTAATATCGTATTCTTCCAGGCGAAGGATATGACTGATATTTTCCAGATTGATCCTTTCATCATCCACTATCAGTATCCGGTTGTTCTTCTCCATCCTTATTGTATCCCTTTATTTTGAACATGTATGGAGGCGTTGCGTTCCGCCTTCAGAGGCAGGGTGATAATAAAACGGCTTCCTTTGCCCAGAACGCTCTTGACACGAATATTTCCATTATGTTTTTTGACAATTCCGTAGACAACCGAAAGCCCGAGCCCAGTGCCTTTGCCGAACTCTTTTGTGGTGAAGAAGGGTTCGAAGATATTCTGTTGATCCTCCAGGGGGATCCCCGGACCGGTATCGGCAACGATGAGCGTCGCTTCTGACAGACGCGTGTCGGCAGAGGCTGACACGAGCAGAGTGCCCCCCGGAGGAACAGGGATTGCCTGAATGGCATTTATGACAAGATTCAACAGGGCTTCAGCCATTTTCTGCGGGTCTATGTCGATGACGAGATCGGGCGGAATTTCTTTTTTTATGGTGATTCCTGGCGGGGTATTGTTCATAGCCAGATGCAGGACCTGATCGACGACAGAGGCAAGGTTCGTGGGGCGGATAAGGAAGTTGACTTCTCGTGCAAATTCGAGGAGGTCCTTGACAATCCCGGCGGCGCGTTGGGTTTCCTGGCCGATATTTTCCAGCATCTTCCTGAGACCTGAATGATCGTTGCTGTCCAATCCGGCAATGGCAATCTGGCAGGACGTCGAGATATTATTCAGCGGGTTGTTGAGCTGATGGGCGACGCCTGATGTCAGAGTGCCGATAGAGGAGAGTTTTTGCGCCTGGATGAGGTGCTGCTGTCTCTGGTCAAGTTCTTCGACCATCATATTGAATGCCATGCGCACACCGTATATTTCATCCTTTTGTTTTGGCAGGGTCAGAGGGATGAAGGTGCCGCGTGCCACAGTATCCGCAGCCTGCTGCAGGGAATCCAGAGAGTCGAAAAGTTTCTTCGAGATGAAGACGGCTAATCCGGAGGTGAACCCGAGCAGAAAGAACAGGGCTATCAAGATGGGGTATTTTGCTTCATTGATGAATCTTTGCAGAGTTTCCTGTTCATATTCGATGAGGTCGTTGCTCAGGTCTATGAGTTCTTTTCCCTGATGACGGATAGTGCTTCCCTGTAGCTCCTGGGCATTTCCGTGTTGAGTACTCTCTGTTTGCTCATGCAGGTCTGAAAATATCTGATTGTACTCCTCAATCCTTGTTTGCAACCTGTGCAGCAGGATCGGAGGGGCCGTTTCCTTGAGGTCGGAAACCAGCGTGTTCACATAATCAAGTCCTTCGCCGATGTATTTTTTTGCCGTCTGATAGTCTGCAGGATTACCGCTTATTACATAATTTTTTTCGTAACGCCGGATCTCAAGACAGATATTTCCCAATTTAACGGAACGGATAAGGATGAGGACATCCTCATTGAATTTCGTGAAATCAGCAAACACAGCACAGCCGAAGATAAGATAAATAATCAGATAACTGAAGAGACCGGCAATCACCTTTTCTCGTAAATTTAATGAAAACATAGGAAGTGTCTCTGTATGGAACGTGTTGGCCTCCGGATGGCATGGCTTCCTGGCGGATTGAAGGCAGCGGGCTACGGAAGCGTTGCAATGTGTAACGTTTTTGTCGTGCTTTCCTCTGGTGCCGCGGGTTGAAACAGGGCAGGCGGGGAGGTCTGCAAAAGTTTTCCGCTCATGAGCGTATGCTCTTGTGGAGAAGCGCAATACACGCATGAATTCCACCTTCTCGCCGGGTGTCGCACCTGACACAGAAAAAGACCACAATGGAAAACATGCCCATTTTTTCGGATCGCTCCGGTAAATTTTCCAAAGGCCTTTTCTGTGGGATAAATACTATTGCAATATTGCAACAATTCTTGTGTTTTGTCTATGAATTTCCTTGAGAAGCGGCTGTTTTCTCCCTGAGAGACGCCTCGATATTGTGTGAATAAGTATCTATTAATACAAACTTTCTGTTTTTTTCAGCATACGGTATGGAGCTGTTCTCGGTAGAGTGTTGCAAATTGTACTCTCCGGTTTCTGTTTCCCTGCCCATTTTCCGGAAAATTCCTTGTTGAGTTCGCAGCTTCATGGTTAACTGAAAGAAATAAATGATAAAATTTTCTTTGAGATGGGGATGGTGGCGCTCTTGCGGCCTGGAACGGGGGCCTTCCGAGGCTTTGCGATGGGCATTCCGGAGATGCACGTTTTCTTCCGGGGATTTACAGGCTGGGTGTAATTCCCCTGGAGGTCGGGTTAATCTTTGAGGCTGATTTTTCTTGACATTTTGCAAAAAAAAAGGAAGATCTTGAAGCTGAAGAATTTCAGAAGACCGTTGGCAGGATTTCCAAAGAAGTCGAACTGATAAATCGATATTCAATAATAATTTATAGCTCCCATGTATTTTCTGTTGAATGCTCAACAGATATGGGCGCTGACCTTGATATTTTGGCGCCGGATTCCCCATGCCTCCCCGGCTCTTGCCGTCAACGACTCCGTTCCGCTTTCAGGCTCTTCGGCCTCAAGGAAGGGCCCCTGACGCATCTGACCGGCGCCGTTTGATAGTTTTTTCGTATGCAGGATATGGAGGCGGGATTACTGCCCTGCCTCTTGACGGTCACGAATGCGGTGTGGCCGCAGCCCTGTGAGCCCGTCGCATGTGGGGCAGCGTTGAATTTAATATGTCTATCCTGATGAGGGCAGAATGAGGATGCATTCGGCATGCCTTATTTCTGGCTCCGCTTCAGGGGAGGCATGCAAGTATATTGTAAACCATAGATTTGAGGTGTCCGAATGATTTACCATGTGTTTCCATTTCTTACCTGGTTCAAGGATTACGATTTCGGCAAATTCAGGATAGATTTCCTTGCCGGTATCACTGTTGCTCTGGTTCTGATACCCCAGTGCATGGCCTATGCCCAGCTGGCCGGACTGCCAGCCTATTATGGATTGTATGCGGCGTTTATGCCGCCGCTCGTGGGGGCGCTCTTCGGATCAAGCCGGCAGCTTGCCACGGGTCCGGTTGCCGTCGTGTCCCTGATGACCTCGGCCACGCTTTCGCCCTTGGCGACAGCCGGTTCTGCCGAGTTTATTGCCTATGCCCTTCTCCTGACCTGCATCGTCGGGATCTTTCAGCTGTCACTGGGCATATTGAGGCTGGGCCTGGTCGTGAACTTCCTGTCTCATCCTGTTGTCAACGGGTTTACCAATGCTGCGGCCATCATCATTGCCACCTCGCAGTTGTCAAAGTTCTTCGGGGATGATGTGGTTGAAGCGGAACATCACTATGAGACCATGGTTCGCGTCTTTAAAGCAGCGGTTGATTATACGCATTTTCCCACCCTGTGCTATGGAGTGGGAGCCGTGATCCTCATGGTTGTTCTTAAAAGAATTGACCGGCGAATACCCAACGTGTTGGTGGCGGTGGTCATCACCACCCTCATATCCTATTTCACCGGGTACAATAAGGACGTCCAAGTTGATATTGCAACTATCAAGGTTCCGGAACTTCAGCAAAAGCTTGATGCCTTCAATGCTGTTGTCAACAATATGGCCACACTTGGCGCGGAGAGAAAAACCCTGACGCTGAAACTTGATGAGGAGGTCAGCGCCCAGAAGGCTCAGGGGCAGAGCGGAAAATCCCCTGAGTCCGTAAATCTCCAGGCTCAAATCCAGATTCTGAGTATGAAAATGGATGAAGAAAAGGAAGCTCTCGAAGGGATGCAGATGTCTCTCAGGACCCTGAAATTCGAGGGGGTCAAAAATGACGACAAGACCTACACCTTTTATGACAAGGGGGCTGCTCCATCGGGTTCCGTGCTCAGCGGCAGGACCTGGCGATTGAAGATCGGCAATACGCCGATCAACCTGACTAAATTGCGGGTCATGGGTGGTGGCGCCGTTGTCGGCAAGATTCCTGAGGGGCTGCCGAAATTCACACTCCCGGTTGTTTCCGCAAGAGCCGTAGTCAAGCTGTTGCCGACGGCTGTGATCATTACACTGCTGGGGTTCATGGAGGCCATCGCCATCGCCAAGGCTATTGCCGCCCAGACAGGGCAGACTCTGGATCCAAACCAGGAATTGATCGGCCAGGGACTTGCCAACCTGGTTGGTTCCTTCTCTTCGAGCTATCCCGTTTCCGGTTCCTTCTCCCGTTCGGCGGTCAACTTTCAGGCCGGGGCCACTTCAGGAGTTTCTTCGGTTGTCACTTCCATTGTGGTGGTCATCACGCTTATTTTCTTTACTCCCCTGCTGTATCATCTTCCGCAGGCGGTGCTGGCGGCAATTATCATGATGGCGGTTATCGGCCTGATAAACGTCAAAGGTTTCATTCATGCCTGGAAGGCTCAATGGTATGACGGGGCCATATCCATTCTGACCTTTGCCGTTACCCTCTATTTTGCACCCCATCTGGACAACGGGATATTCCTGGGCGTCCTTCTGTCCATGACCGTCTTTCTGTACAAGTCCATGCGTCCGGTTGTGGCCAGTCTGTCCATGAACGAAGAGAATGTCCTCAGCAGCGCCGAGACAGACCGTCTCAAAGGCTGCAGGCATATTTGCGTGCTGCGCTTTGATGGTGCGGTCTTTTTCGCCAACGCCAGCTATCTGGATGAGCAGGTCCTGAAGTTCAGAAGCGAAAGGCATGAGTTGCGCTATGTCCTTCTCGATGCCCGCGGAATCAACGATGTGGATGCCTCGGGCGAAGAGGCCCTTGATCTGCTCTGCAAGCGGATGCGGAGTGCGGGGCTGGGTTTTGCCATGTGCGGGGTGAAAGGACAGGTGATGAAGGTGATGACCCGCACGGGACTCATCAACAAAATCGGTAAGGGAAACATTTATGCCGATAGCCGAGCGGCAGTCAGCGCCTTGACGAAAAAGGTCCACGAAGAGAGCGGTCTCTCTCAGGCCTGTGACAATTGTCCGTTGACAAAGTATCTGCCGTCTGATAAGTGATAGCGATTCTTTTTTCTCCTTGTAACTGGTCGTTTAAACACAAAGATATCGGAATTTAAGGACGATCGGGGACGGGCGGCGAGGCACGGCGATTCTTTCGGGATGCCGTGCCTTATTTTGAGTGCTCGCAGAGGAGTAGGCTATGCGTCGCTCGGGTGATACTTTGCTGGTGTGAACCGATGGAAACTTTTTTTGTCGCGCTTGGACTCCTGCTGGTCGGTGGGATCTTCCCGCTCTTGACGAGCCGGTTCTTTAGATTCATGAAGACCGGGTATATATGCGCAACCATAGCCGGGTGCGGGTTCGGCCTGTGCGCGGCTGCAATACCCCTGAGGAATCCGGAAATACTTTCCGTTTCCTGGCCCTGGCTGCATCTCTTTACGCTTTCCTTTTCCCTGGATTCACTCTCTGCTATTTTCCTGATTCCGATTTTCTTCATCTGCCCGCTGGCGGCGCTCTACAGTTATCACTATATGGCGAAGGTGCAGCAGTCGGGACGGACAGCGGTCAGCCTGTTTTTTTTCACTGTTCTCATCATCTCCATGGCGCTGGTGGCTACTGCCGGGAATATCATCACCTTTGCGCTGTCCTGGGAGATCATGTCGCTTTCCTCGTTTTTCCTGGTGATGTATGAATATCAACGGGAAGCAACCCGGCAGGCCGGCTATCTGTATTTTATCTTTGCCCAGGCCGGTGCCATGCTCATCTTCGCGGCCTTTGCGGTGGCCTACAGCCATACAGGCAGTTTTTCTTTTGCCGACTTTGCCGGGATTCCAGCCCAGGCAAAGATGATTGTCTTCTTTCTGGCGCTGATTGGTTTCGGCTCGAAGGCAGGAATCTTTCCAGTTCATATCTGGCTTCCCCATGCCCACCCGGCGGCCCCCTCGCATATCTCTGCCGTGATGTCCGGGGTTATGATCAAAATGGGTATCTATGGAATAATACGGATGTACAGCCTGCTCCAGGTGACAGATCTGGTCTTCGGCCAGTCCGTTCTTTTCTTCGGGATGATCTCCGGGCTCTTGGGAATTGTCTACGCGCTCAGCAAGCGTGACTTGAAAAAGCTGCTGGCATATTCCAGTGTTGAGAATATCGGTATAATCCTTATCGGCGCTGGAACAGGTATGATCGGCGTCTATTCGGGCAATCCCGTGATGGCCGGTTTCGGTTTTGCCGGAAGCCTTCTGCATGTCCTGAATCACTCTCTTTTTAAGACCCTGATGTTTCTCGGGGCAGGAGCCGTTCTGCAGCAGACGAAATCCCGCCATATCGATATGATGGGCGGCCTGATCAAGAGAATGCCGATTACCGGGAAATCCTGTGTCGCCGGTGCCGTGTCAATATCAGGGCTGCCGCCATTCAACGGATTCATCAGCGAGTTCATGATCTATTTTGCGGCCTTTCAAGGCCTTGGACTGCCTGGTCCGACCTCTATTCTGATGATGCTCGCAATTGTTTCTCTGGCCCTGATCGGCGGACTTGCGGTGACCTGCTTCACCAAGGTCATCGGAATTGCTTTTCTTGGAGAACCGCGAGGGGAAAAAGCAGCCTCAGCCTCTGAATGCGGTTGCACCATGACCGTGCCGATGGTCATTATGGCTGCTTCCTGCCTTTTTATCGGCATTGTTCCTGCACCTTTCATCAATACCGTTTTCCTCGGTCTGCGCGATATACATGGAATTGCAGCCGTTTCTCCTGATACCATTGCTGGTCTTGCCGGGAATCTGGCCCTTTTCTCCCGTCTCTTCCTGGGGATTGTCGTTCTCAGCATGATCCTGCGCAGGGTCTGCTATATCAATAAAGAAGTGGCTGCAGGACCGACCTGGGGCTGCGGTTTTACCCGGCCCACCGTCCGGATGCAATATACCGGCGCCTCGTATTCCATGAGCGTGGCCGAATTTTTCAGGCCTTTCGTCAGGATGAACAGCGTCTATTCCGGTATCAAAAAAATCTTTCCCGGTACAACAACCTATGAAACTCAGGTGGAGGATATTGCCGAAATCAGCCTGAGCCAGGGGATTGTCGGGCCGCTTCTGAAGGTGCTCGGAAAGTTGCGCTGGATACAGCACGGCAATATTCAGCTGTATTTTGGATATATTATTCTGACCATCATTGTCATGCTCTTTTTTATCTGAGTATTAACGGTGCTTTTTCTTTCATCCAGAGGTTGTGCATGGAATCGATTATAGCCTATGGCATAGCAATACTTGCGGCTCCGCTTTTCCCCGGCTTTATTTTGAAGGTTAAGGCCTTCATAGCCGGGAAAAAAGGTCCTCCCTTGCTGATAAAATATTATACCCTTGCCAAACTGCTCAGGAAGGGATCCGTGTACAGCACCAGCACGAGTTGTCTCTTTAAAATGGGGCCCACCGTATCGCTTGCGGCAGCCGTTATGGCCCTGCTGTTTGTTCCTCTGGCCGGGGTGGCGCCTGTATTCTCGTTTCACGGGGATGTCATTGCCGTCTTCTATGTAATGGGACTGGGGAGATTCTTCACCATCCTGGCGGCCCTGGACACAGCCTCTCCCTTCGAGGGGATGGGGGCAGCTCGCGAGGCATTTTTTTCCATGCTTGCCGAGGCATCCCTCTTCATGGTGATGATGCTTTTCTATAGATTAAACGGTGCGTTAAGCTTTTCAGGCTATTTTTCCGGAGAGAACCCGATAACCATGACGGGGCCAAACGGCTCGCTCCTGCTGCTGGTCATTGTCTCCCTGTTCATGATTCTGCTCACGGAGAATTCCAGGGTTCCTGTCGATGATCCCATGACCCATCTTGAGTTGACCATGATCCATGAGGTCATGATCCTTGACCATAGCGGCCCGGATCTGGCTCTTATAGAGATTGGAGCTTTCTGCAAGCTTTTATTTTACTCGATTTTTATTACCCATCTGCTTATTCCTGCCAAATCGCTGGATGGATTTCTTTACGGCATGGTCTTCGTGGCCGTGGTCGGAGCGATCTATGTGGCAATTGGCATTATTGAATCCATCATGGCCCGGTTAAAGATGAATCTGGTTCCGAAATATATCTTAACTTCCTTTGCCTTAGCCTCCTTTGCCGCAATTCTTACCACTATGGGGTTGGTCTGATGATACATATGATGGATACAGTTCTGGTGATAATCCTGCTCTCGGTTCTGATTTCGCTGGGATCCAATCGGCTGAAGGCCCTGGTGGAGACCATGGCCCTGCAGGGGATAATGGTCTCTCTGGTCCCGATCCTGCTGGATTATGGGAGGGACGGCCACTATGGCGGCATTCTTTTCTTTCAGATAATGATTGTGATCAAAGGCGTGCTCATCCCCGGCCTCCTCTTTACGGCAGTGAAGAGGATGGCGATCAAACGGGAAATTGAACCCATCATCGGCTATCACGCCTCTCTTCTGGCCGGATTGATCATGATTCTGATCTCCACACTGGTGACCCACAGAATGCATCTGACCCTGCCTGCCGGACGCGAAATTCTGCTGAGCACCGCCATCACCACCCTGGCCGCCGGGCTTTTCCTGATGATGAGCCGGAGAAAGGCCATCACCCAGGTCATAGGCTATCTGATGCTTGAGAATGGGATCTACCTTACCGGCACAGCCCTGACGAAGCAGTCACATACCCTCTATGTCATTGAATTTGGCGTTCTTCTCGATCTGCTTGTCGGCGTCATGATCATGGGAATCATCCTGAACAACATCAAAGATGCCTTCGACGATGTCGATACAACCTATCTTGGAAGCTTAAAGGACTGAAAATATGATTGAATATGTATTTATTCTCCCTATGATCTGCGGGCTTCTCACCCTGCTTCTTCCGGTGGCCCTGGGACGGGGGGTGCTGGTCCTTGCGGCCCTTGTGCATCTGTGTCTGACCATCATGGGGTGGATGGGTAAACTGGCCCCTGTCTATGTCAATTTTTTCAGAGTCACCCCGGAGGGGATGCTGGTCCTTTTGGTGACATCTTTCATCTTCACGCTTATTTCCATCTATGCTGTCTCCTACGCCTATGAAACCAAGCTGCAGAAGGAACGGATATTCATCTGCTGCATGCTGCTCTTCCTGGGTACCATGAGCATGGTGGCTTTGTCCGATCATCCGATTATGCTCTGGATTGCCATTGAGGCCACCACCCTGGTCAGCGCACCTCTGATCTTTATCAAGAGATCCAAGGAGGCCCTGGAGGCCACATGGAAATACGTGATGATCTGTTCTGTCGGCATCGCTTTGGCCCTTCTCGGCTGCTTTTTCATCACCCTGTCCATGGATATCGGAAATGTCGATGTGGCCTTGTCGTTTTCCTCGCTGAATCTGGTGGCAAAACAGCTTGATCCTCTCTGGCTGAAGACCGGATTTGTTTTTGTCGTCATTGGATTTGGAACAAAAATGGGCCTGGCTCCGATGCATACCTGGTTGCCCGACGCCCACAGCCAGGCGCCGAGTTCGGCCTCGGCGCTCTTGTCCGGCGCGCTTTTGAACTGTGCCTTTCTCGGAATCTTTAAGGTCCATGCGCTGATGAATGTGGCGGGTCTCGGGGCCTTTTCCAGTAATGTGCTGGTGGCCTTCGGGCTTCTCTCCGTGCTGGTTGCCGGCATCTTTATTCTCAATCAGCCGGATTACAAGAGGATGCTGGCCTATTCCAGTATTGAGAATATGGGGGTCATTGCCTTTGGTATCGGAGTGGGGGGGATAGCGAGTTTCGGCGCAGTTCTCCATCTCATCCATCATTCCCTGCTGAAATCGTCGCTGTTTTTATCCTCGGGCAATATCCTGATGGGATTCGGTACGAAACTTGTTCCCAAAACGGGGAATCTGGCAAAGCTCTTTCCGATGACCTTCGTCTCATTTTTCGCAGGCTTTGCCGGCATCTCCGGGTTTCCGCCGTTTGGGATCTTCATCAGTGAACTCCTGATTATCATTGGCGCCTTTCAGGCGGGCCGGTACAAGAGCGTCGGGATTCTGATCTTCGGCCTGATTCTGGTTTTTGCCGGTGCCGCCCGGATTGTCATGGATATTTCCTTTAGAGAGACTGCTCAAAAGGTGCTGGTAAAAGAGAGATTTTTCCGGATCATGCCGTCCTTTGTCCTTCTGCTGACCTCCATCGGGTTCTGCGTATGGATACCCAACAGCGTGTATCAGAAGATTTTGCATACCATAGAGATAGTCGGAGGCGGATTTCATGGATAAGTTTCTGAAAATCACCAATGGTGAACGTATCAGCCGTGCGGCGATTCCAGCCTTGGGCCTGGATGAATTTCTGCAGACGGTGTCGGACTTCGTCAATGCCGATGGGTACGTGGTTCAGTTTTTCGCATATCAGGAAGGCGGGACCAACAGGATGTTGGCCGTTTTGCGCAATGACAGTCTCTTTGTGGCGGAGACCGAGGTCGGGGATGTCTTTCCGTCGCTCACCCAGACCGGGAGCGCAAAGTTTCACATGTTCGAGCGGGAGATCGCCGAGCAGTACGGCATCAGACCCGTGGGGCATCCCTGGTTGAAGCATGTCCGTTATCATGCCAATTATGCAGGGCGCCCCGATATCTTCGGCAATGATTACTCAGTGGATATCCCAGGGAATTATGAGTACTTCAAGGTGGAAGGCGAATCTGTCCACGAAGTTGCAGTCGGGCCGGTGCATGCCGGTATCATCGAGCCGGGCCATTTCCGGTTTCAGTGTGCCGGTGAAGAGGTTCTGCATCTTGAGATTCAGTTGGGGTATCAGCATCGCGGCATTGAAAAAATGCTCACGCAGGTACCGCAGAAACGTCTTCCTGTCATCTGTGAGGGCATTGCCGGTGACACCAGCGTGGGACACAACCTCTGCTGCTGCCAGGCCATTGAGGCCCTTGCCGACCTGCAGGTGGAGAAGGGAGCGAGCATCGTCAGGGTAATCGCTCTAGAGCTGGAGCGGATTGCCAACCATGTTGGCGATCTTGGGGCGTTGAGCGGGGATGTGGCCTTTAATCCGCCGGCTTCTTACTTTGGCCGGATGCGGGGAGAGTTTCTCAATCTCCTGCAGGTACTTTGCGGAAACCGTTTCGGCAAGGGGCTCGTACGTCCCGGCGGGATTGCCCATGTCATGGGACCTGAACAATGCCAGTTGATTGCGCAGAAACTTATTGAAATCGCCCCCGAGTTAAGGAACGTCTGCGACCTTCTTTTCTCAGCCCATACCGTGCAGGCCAGGTTTGAAAATACGGGGCCTGTCTCGCTTGCAGTGGCAAAGGAGCTGGGACTGGTCGGTTATGCAGGACGGGCCTGCGGCCTTCCCTATGATGCGCGAACGCTCTTTCCCACCGAGAGGTATGCCGATCTGCCGGGTCTTGTCAATGGAACCGTCAACGGCGATGTCAACAGCAGGGCAGCTGTCCGGCGAGAGGAGATTATGCACTCCCTGTCCTTGATCGAGATGATGCTGGGACAGAATAAAAGGGAATACAAGGCCGTGCAGATGCAGCAATATCAACTCGCTCCGTCATCGCTGGCAGTGACCGTCAACGAGGGATGGCGCGGCGAGGTCTCTCACTGTGTCCTCACCGATGATGCCGGCCGTATTCAACGGTACAAAATTAAAGACCCGTCGTTTCATAACTGGACTGGTCTTGCGATGTCTCTCAGAAATCAGGAGATATCGGATTTTCCTCTCTGCAATAAGAGTTACAATCTGTCGTATTGCGGTTTTGATCTGTGATGAAAAGGGGCTGCCGCTGGTCTCTCGCGCAGGGGCATAGACACTCAGGAAGGTTTTATTATGTTGAAGGTCATTAAAAATAGATTCGAGCAGGGGTGCAGGACCACATCCTATCCCAAGGAACCTATCAGTCTGTACTCTCGTTTCAGGGGGCGTCCGGTGATCAACCCGGATTGCGATCGATCCGTTGCCCGGCAATGCGCGCAAATCTGCCCGCAGGAGGCCATTGATCCGGAGAGGATGACGATTGATCTGGGGCGCTGCACGTTCTGCGGCCACTGTGAGACGGTGGGGGCAGGGGCCTTCGTCCGGTTCAGCCAGGATTTTGAGCTCGGGGCCGCCAATCGGCAGGATCTGATTACCGACGGCCGGCTCCCCGATCTTGCCGTCCATGCCAAGGCCCACTTCAAAAAGCTCTTCGGCCGATCTCTGCAGCTGCGCCAGGTCTCCGCGGCCGGATGCAACGCCTGTGAGGCCGATACCAATGTGCTGAATACGCCCTTCTTCGATCTCTCCCGGTTCGGCATCGATTTCGTTGCCTCTCCCCGCCATGCCGACGGTATCCATGTGACCGGGCCTATTTCCGTGAATATGAAAACGGCCCTGCTGACAACCTACCAGGCTGTGCCGTCGCCCAAGGTGGTCATCGCCAGCGGATGCTGCTCCATCTCAGGGGGACCTTTCTACGGGAGTGATGAGGTTGTCGGGGACCTGAACAGCATCCTGCCGGTGGATCTTTACATCCCCGGCTGCCCGCCCCATCCTCTGACAACCTTGCATGCGTTGCTGAAATTCTTTAAGTAACAGGCGGGCGGGGAGGTTCCCGGGTTTCCAGGCAGGTCTACTTATGGATGAGAGCGGCCTTGTCGGCGGCGTCTGCAAAGCAGTCCACGGGGATCAGCCAGTACCCGTCGGGATGGGCCGATATCGCCTTTCTGGTCTGCTCGGGGATCCAGTGGCTGTCATCGATCAGATTATAGAAGATGCTGTCGATGCCGATAAAGCCGTCGAGGAAGTGGGTGACGATATGCAGGACCTTGCTGGGATAGCCCTGCGGCAGATTCAGCAGATCTGAAGTCTTGCTGGTTCCGGTATTCTCCAGGTCCTTGACCAGACCTTCCAGGATCTGCCGGTTTTTTTGGACGGCTTCGGTCATACAGGCATCGAATGCAGGATGGCTGCCTGGCTTTGCCCCCCTCTCGTCGATGCTGAACAGGTCATAGCGGACGAGTTGCGTGCGTTTAAAAAAATCAATGACCTGCTTCCTGCAGCCTTCATAGGACTCTCCTGCAACAAGCATTTCATGATGGGCAAGTATCTTCATAACAATCCATCGAACGGGCCTTGCCGGCCCGTTCGGAAAAAAGAAACTATTCTATTTTTTCTTTCAAGGCCTTGCCGATCTTGTGTCCCAGAGCAACACAGTGGGCAAGATCAGTCGGCTCCGGAACGTATTTCACCCGGAATCCTTCGTCTATGATATCCAGTTTCATCTCGGCCATGGCTTCGTTCAGCAGACGCACAGATTCGCCGGACCAGCCGAAGGAGCCGAACGCCGCGCCGATCTTGTTGGTCGGACGCAGACCGCGCATATACATCAGAAAGCCGGCCATCCGGGGCAGCAATCCGTTGTTCAAGGTCGGAGAACCGAGGATGACGGCGCTGGCGTTCAGCACTTCCTGCATCGCATCGCTTCGGTGGACATACCGGAGATTCATGAGCTTGTGGGATATCCCTTCGTCCTGCAGTCCGTTGGAGATGGCCTTGGCCATCATCTCCGTTGAGTGCCACATTGTATCATAGATGATCAGGGCGTTTCCGTCACCTCTATTGTTGCACCATTTTGTGTAGGCCTTTAAGGCCTTCATCGGATCGGCACGCCAGATGACGCCGTGATCCGGGCAGATCATATCGATCTCCAGTCCGATTTCCGCTACCTTTTCCAGCAGTTTCTTGACATTGGGCGAATAAAGGGTAAGGATATTCGCATAGTATTTCGTCAGTTCCTCAAGAAGCACGGCCTGGTCGACCTGATCGTCAAAGCGTTCGCTGGTAGCCAGGTGCTGGCCGAAGGCGTCGCTGGAGAAGAGCAGTTTATCCTCCTTAACGTAGGTGAACATGGAGTCGGGCCAGTGCAGCATCCGGGTTTCCAGAAAGGAAAGGGTCCGTTTTCCCAGGCAGATTTCGTCGCCTGATTTGACGACCTCATAGGGCCAGTCCGTATGGTGAAAATGCTGCAGCAGGGCCTGCTGTCCCATTTTCGAGCAGATGACCTTTTCCGGTTTGATCAGATCCACCATTTCGGCAAGACTGCCCGAATGATCCATTTCCACATGGTTGACAACGATATAATCGATTTTTTCAGGATCGATGATCTCCTTGATTCTGTTGATAAGATCCCCTTTCATTGATCGTTTGACCGTATCGACCAGCGTGATCTTTTCATCCATGATCAGAAAGGCGTTATAGGTTGTTCCTCTGTTGGTCGAATAGCCATGAAAATCCCGGACATCCCAGTCTATTGCTCCGACCCAGTAAATCTTGTCTTTTACAGTAATAGGGTTCAATGATGTTTCCTCCAATGATTTATACGTGTTTAATTCCGAAAATATGTTTTATTTGAGAAGTCAAATGATTTACAAGAAAATCTGTTTGGCTTTGGATTGTACAAAGATTGTCTTTTTCGGCAATGTTTTCTTTGCCTTTCGGAAGCGGGGTGGATTTTTCCTTTCGTGCTAATTATTCTTAAAAGAGAATGAATACTATTGTTTTGCATCACGCTTGTCAAGTATAAGGGATGTTAAAAAACGGCTGAACTCTTAAAACCCCTTAGTCAGGGAGAGAGGTCAAATACAGGGAAAATGCAGCGCCATGAGCTGCGTAACTGATGATGATACTATGGAAAATGCTGTAAAACAGACGATCGGTCCTCGACTGATCCCCGTTGTAGACCTTGGGAGATGCAGCCGCTGTGAGGGCTGCGTTGAGATCGCCCCGGAGGTTTTTCGTTTGAATTCTGAGACTGGAGCCCTTGAGGTTATTGACCTGCAGGACTACCCGGTAGACAAGGTCAATGAGGCCATCGCCTATTGTCCTGAGGATTGCATCTCCTGGGAGAGTTGAGGGAATTTTTACTGTGCTCATCGAGGGCACGGGAAAAAGACTGCGCCTGCCATTTGTGTCAGGCATTTTTGGTAGAGTGAAGTCACTTTTATTTTTATGTCTGATCAGCGATTCCAGCTTGTTGCGCCCTTTCAGGCCTCCGGAGACCAGCCCGAGGCCATAAATCAGCTCGTCAAGGGTGTTGAAAGGGGAGAACAATGTCAGGTCCTTCTGGGTGTTACAGGGTCAGGCAAGACTTTTACGATGGCGGGAGTTATCGAAAGGGTGCAGCGCCCGGCCCTTGTCATCGCTCCCAATAAGACACTGGCTGCCCAGCTGTTTGCGGAGTTCAAAGAGCTTTTTCCCCATAATGCCGTGGAGTACTTTGTCTCCTATTACGATTACTACCAGCCCGAGGCTTACATTCCCCAGTCCGATACCTATATCGAAAAGGATTCGGCGATCAATGACGCCATCGACAAGATGCGCCACTCGGCCACTCGTTCCCTGCTGATCCGCCGCGATGTCCTGATCGTCGCCTCGGTATCCTGTATCTATGGCCTCGGCTCTCCCGATGAGTATAAAAATATGCATCTCTTCCTGCGGACAGGTCTTGTGTTTCCGCCGGAGGAGGTTCAGAGGCGCCTGGTCTATATGCTCTATGAGCGCAACGATGTCTCTTTTCACCGGGGCACTTTCAGGGTCCGGGGGGATGTGATCGATATTTTCCCGGTCCATGAGGAAGAGCGGGCGCTGCGTGTCGAATTTTTTGGCGATTCCATTGAATCCGTCACCCTTATCGATCCCCTGAGGGGGAAGGCCATGGAACGCCTTGCCGAATATACCGTCTTTCCCGGCAGTCACTTCGTCACGTCCAAAGACCGTCTTACGATCGCCATGGAGACAATTAAGACAGAGCTTGCCCAGAGGCTTGAGGACTTTCACCGGCAAAACAGGCTGGTCGAGGCCCAACGGCTGGAGCAGCGGACCATGTTTGATCTGGAGATGATTCAGGAACTGGGGTATTGTAACGGCATCGAGAACTACAGCAGGCACTTGACCGGCAAGCCGGCAGATGCCCCGCCGCCCAACCTCCTGGATTATTTTCCCGAGGACTACCTGCTGTTCATCGATGAGTCGCATATCGGTGTGCCGCAGCTGAACGGGATGTACAACGGAGACCGGTCGCGAAAGCAGACCCTGGTTGATTTCGGGTTTCGCCTGCCGTCGGCCCTTGATAACCGGCCTCTGCGGTTTGATGAGTTTTCCGGCCGGATCAACCAGGTCATCTATGTTTCGGCTACACCCGGCCCCTATGAGATGGATCAGGCGCAGGGCAGGGTGGTGGATCAGATCATAAGGCCGACCGGACTTCTGGACCCGCGCATTGAGGTGAGGCCCGCTGTCAGCCAGGTCGATGATCTGCTCACGGAGATACGGGACCGGGCTGCGAAGAACGAGGCTGTGCTGGTGACAACCCTCACCAAGCGCATGGCCGAAGACCTGACGGATTACTATGAAAAACTGGATGTGAAGGTGCGCTATCTGCATTCCGATATTAAGACCCTGGAGAGGGTGGAGTTGATCCGCGATCTCAGAAACCGAGAATTCGACGTCCTCGTCGGCATCAACCTGCTCCGAGAGGGGCTGGATATCCCGGAGGTCTCTCTGGTGGCCATTCTCGATGCCGACAAGGAGGGGTTTCTGCGCTCGGACCGCTCGTTGATCCAGACCTGCGGGCGGGCGGCAAGAAATGAAAACGGGCTGGTCATCATGTATGCCGACGAGATCACCGGATCCATGCGGCGCACCATTGAGGAGACCGAGCGGCGGCGGACACTGCAAATGGCCCATAATACCGCCCACGGCATCACCCCGCGGACGATACGATCAGAGGTGAAAGATTCGCTGCACATGCATTTGAAAGACGCAGGGTATGAGGCCGATGATCGAGCAATGGACCTGAAGGCGGCGGAAACAGAGTCGTTTTACGGTTCGATCAAGGAACTGGACAAAGAGATCAGACGTCTGGAACAGGAGATGCTCAGGGCTGCAAAGGAACTGGCCTTTGAAGAGGCCGCGCATCTTCGGGACCGGATCAAGGCATTGCGTATGCTGGAGATTGAGATCGGATGAAAGAAGGAAGCCTCCTCCACAGAATTTCCCTGGCCGTCGTTCCCCGGCTTGCCTCCTGGCTGATCAGGGCCTGGTTTGCGACCTGCCGTATTACCGAGCACGATGCCCATTACCGGCAGCAGTGCCGGGAGAACGAGACCTCGGTCGTTGCTACGTTCTGGCATTATTCCTTTCTGTATAATTTTTATCATATGCGCAAGGAGTCGGGCGTGGCCATGGTCAGCGCCAGCAAGGATGGGGAATATATCGCCAGGCTGGCGGGATTTTTCAACTTTGCAGCGGTGCGGGGCTCCAGAAACAGGAAGGGGCTGCAGGCGATGAAGGAGATGATCCGGCTTATTGCCGCAGGCAGGCATGCGGCCGTGGTGGCCGATGGGTCGCAGGGGCCGCCCCTGGTTGTCCAGCCCGGATCGATACTGCTGGCCTCAAGGACAGGCGCACCGGTTTTGCCCATGCTCTGGTCTGCCTCCCGCTATTTCGCCTTCAATTCCTGGGACCGGATGGCCATTCCCAAACCTTTTTCCCGGATTGATTTCTTTTATGGAGAGCCGCTTTTTATCCCGCAGGGACTGGATGCGGAGGGGATTGAGCGGTACCGGGTGCAGCTGGAGGAAAATCTGCTTGTGATTTATAAGAAAGCCTGGGCATTATACGGAAAAACAGCACACTAGACTGCCTGCTGCGAGGGCAGGAACGGATAGAGATAGAGAACGATGCAGACAAAAGGACTTGTTGTCGCCGGCCTGGCCGGCGGATCCGGGAAGAGTGTTGTGACGGTGGGATTCATAGCCTCTCTGGTGGCGCAGGGAAAGACCGTTGTCCCGTTCAAGAAGGGACCGGACTATATCGACGCAGGCTGGATGAAGCTGGCTGCAGGCCGGTGCTGCTATAATCTCGATCCTTACCTGATGAGCGAAGAGGCCATCCTGCAGTCGTTTTTCAGACGCGCAGGGGAATGTGATCTGGCAGTGGTTGAAGGAAACCGGGGCCTCTATGACGGCGTCAATCCCCAGGGTGCTTATTCGACCGCGGAGCTTGCCCTTTTGTTGAAATTACCCGTACTGCTGGTGATCAACTGCACGAAAATCACCCGCACTGCAGCCGCCATGGTCCTTGGCTGCCTGCGGCTTGACGAGCGGGTGGACATCTGCGGGGTGATCCTGAACCAGATCGCCACCGAACGCCAACGGTCCCTGATAACCAAGGCAGTAGAACATGATACCGGAGTCCCGGTGCTGGGTGCGTTTCCCCGCCTGGACAGGGATATCTTCCCCATGCGCCATTTGGGAATGATCCCGCATCAGGAGTATGCCGGCAGCCGGCAGGCCCTGGATCTGCTTGCCCGCACAGTCTCGGAGAACTGCGATCTGGATCGCATCCAGGAGATCGCAGCCCCTCTGGCCTTGTCAGCTTTCCGCGGTACGTACGAAGCAGATACCCAGCCGCAGGGAAGGAGAGTGCGCATCGGTATCCTGCAGGACGCCGCCTTCCAGTTTTACTATTCAGAAAATCTGGAGGCCCTGGAACGGGCAGGGGCCGATATCATCTCGATCAACGCCCTGCGCGACCCGGTCCTGCCGGAGCTGGACGGGCTGTATATCGGCGGCGGTTTTCCTGAAACCAGCGCCAGACAGCTGGCCGAGAATGAAAGCTTTCGCGATTCAGTGCGGCAGGCGGCGGAAGCAGGACTGCCCATCTATGCAGAATGCGGAGGCCTGATCTATCTGGGCACGTCCATCGTCATGGATGGCAGCGAATATCCTCTGGCCGGAGTCTTTCCCATCCGTTTCGGCATGTCCGATAAACCGCAGGCTCACGGATATTCCATCTTCGTGGTGAATGAACCCAACCCTTTCTACGAAAAAGGGGTCGAGATAAAAGGGCATGAATTCAGGTATTCGATTGTTCTGGAATGGCAGGGACAGCCTGAAGAGCTTGTTTTGAAGATGAAACGGGGGAAGGGATTCATGGGCGGCCGCGACGGACTCACCAAACAGAATGTCCTGGCCCTCTACACCCATGTCCATGCAGAGGGCACTCCCCAGTGGGCGGAGGGACTGCTGCGGAGATGCCGGGCCCGGATGCAGCAGGCCTGAGAATCCTCAGCTGTCCAGCCGCCCCTGGTTCATTGCGGGGACGCACCAAGAACTTTGACGGTGATCATCTCTTTCTGCTCTTTGGCGGGTGCAGGCTCGATCCAGTGGATAAAGGATTCGGTGACTCGCATGAAGTCTCCGTTGTCCTCCTTGCACTTGTCGCAGATGGATTCCGCCAGATCCCGGTACATGATGAGCTTTGATGCCGGTTCCCCGTCGGCCGCCACTGCCGCCATCTTTCTGCAGCCGCAGTCCAGACGGACCACCACCACGCCGATCCCGTCCGGGCTGCCTTCAAGGATGCCCTCGATCATCGCCAGTTCACGTTTTTCCGCCTGCAGTTCCTTTTTCTTCTTTCCTGTCTTTTTTGCCATTGTGTTGTCAATTATCCGTTGAATGTGTTTTCCGAAAACCGCGTCATCTCCTTCCCGTCTTCTCTTGCTGGTGAGTATACGGTATCCCGGGTATTTTGGGAAGATTTAGCCGTGTCTCTCTGATGCCCGATAGCTGGGTGAATATCTAGATTAACCTCAAAAACAGTTAATAAGCTGATATTATTGATGTAAATATCTGCATATATGGTATAATGTGCAAGAAATACTACAAAAACCCTTAATAGGCTTGCACATGATCAGATATAAAAGTAACCGACAGATGGGCTTGGAAGGTTTCCACCTCCCTTTTGGTGGAGAACTGAACCCAGAGAATAGATGGGTAAAATGGAGCAGGGGCATCCCCTGGGATGAACTGGCGCTTGGGTATTACAAGGCCATGGATTCAGGGCGTGGACGTCCCTGCAAGGATGCCCGGCTGATAATCGGGGCGGTGATTATAAAGCACAAGCTGAATCTCAGCGACGAGGAGACGGTGTTGCAGATCC